>MKWU01000937.1_pt1 | contig 53544 bp, 43 predicted proteins | sample 809101 | NCBI WGS metagenome assembly MKWU01 (sample SAMN05860141, study PRJNA318959) | sponge metagenome | host: Aplysina aerophoba | place: Slovenia: Piran, Adriatic Sea, Gulf of Piran | collected 2013-05-07 | reverse complement strand
CTCCCTGGCCCTCCCCCTCAGCGGGGGGAGGGAAAATCTGCTCCCTCTCCCCTGGGGGGAGAGCCCGTCCTGAGCCCAGTCGAAGGGGGCTGGGGTGAGGGGGAACAAGCAAACTGCACCACTCCCCGAATTTCAGCCGGGAATCGGAGCAAAACGCGCAGATGGCAGGAACGCTGCGCCCATCAATACTTCTTCTGCCACAAAATATGGGCTTCGCTGGCCCCTCCCGAACTGGAAGACGTATCGATCTGCCAGTGCGGGCCGAGCTGATATTCCAGGGAGACTTTTCGCTCGCCTTTCTTCGTCAGATCCTGAGCGACGGATACCTGGACGCCCTCGGGTAAAGAGAAACCAAAGCCGACCGTCCCGCCGGCGATGTCCAGGTTCGAGAGCTTGAGCCCGGCCCCCAGCCGCTCCAACCCAAGCGCCTGAGAGACCGACTCGCCAATCTTGGTAGCGGCGTAGCCACTCGTAATAGCCAGCGCCTGTTTCTCAAGGTCAAGCTTTTCGCCTTGATCGAGCGCGCTGGCGGGCTTTCCGAAAAGGAGGACGGCCAGGATATCGGCGTGTTCCAATTCCGGCTTGCTGCGTAAGACGAGGCTGGGTTCGTCCGCCGTCCCCCGAACAACGCCTTCAACGATATGGTCAGGTGCCTGGTACTGCGCCACAATGTCCAGACTCGGGTTGATCTTTCGTCCTCCGGTAAACTGGACTTTCCCTCCGTCCAAGGTGAAACGCCGGCCCTGAAACCCCGCCCAGCCTCGAACCACTGCGATATCCCCGACCAGGCGTGGCTCTGCCCCGTGTGCCTTCGTCACCTTGACCTCGCCACTCAAGTCAACCGCGGCGTTCGCGTGTGTGATCCGGGTATCCGGGTGGACCCGGACGGTCAGGTCTATTGTCGCACTGCGTGCAGCCCTGTCCCCGGCCCGCTGTTCCAGGCTGGCTTCGTGCTCGGCCAGAGAGTGAGCGGTCTCACCGACCGGAATAATGAGAATGGTTTCATCCCGATTGACCGGTCTGCTATCGAGAAAGTTCAGGTCCGGGCGAAGAGTGGCCCGCAGGACCTCCACCGTTCCGCTCAGGTGCGGTGCAGTCGGGGCTCCGAATATTTTGACAGCCGCATCGACCTCAGCCCGATATTGCCTGGTCTGAATAGCCGGCCATTGATGAGCGGCCAGGGTCACATCCATGCCCTGCGGCGCGTAATGACGCAGGCTGATTGCTCCCTGCCCCGTGAGCCTGCCTTTTCCGGAGACCGCCGAGATTTCCTCAATGCGAATCGTCTCGGGATGAGCGACCAGCGCAAGTGTCACATCAGAGATGGTCGTGCCAAGGGGAGCGACCGTCACCCGACCATTGCGGAGCGCGACCGTCCCGTGCGGGAGCGGGTCGGCGAGCGGCCCTTGCACGCTCATATCAACGTGCAGTTCCCCGGCAATATCGCCGACTCCCTTGCCACTCAGGGCGTTCAGGAAAGTCAGGCTTAATCCGCTGGAGCGCACCCAGGCGTCGAGGTCTCCCAGGATTCCGGTTGTGAACCCTTCGTGCCAGTGCAGGGCGAGCGGCAGTGTCCCGCCGACCTGCAGGGAATGCTGCTCGTCCTGCGCAAAGGTCAGATCGAGTCCGGCCTGTTTGTCCCGATAGCTAAACGAGGACGACAGCCCTTTATACGGCTGTTCGATGATATGGAATGGATCGATAGTGAGGCTGCCCTGGATGATCGGTGTCTCGGCAGTCCCGGAGAGCCGCATATGCGTAGACAGCGTACCGGTAACGGCGGGCATATCCGGTATGAGCCGGTGTAGTTCGGCTATGGCAAAATCCTCGACCCGTACCTGAAAATCCTGTGCGCCGTGTGTTGAGACGCGTCCGTCCAGGGAAACGGATTGGTCTCCGTTCCGCAGTTGCAGGGCCTCGACCGCTATTGCCCCGGCCTGTTGTGTCAGCGTAGCCGGCTCTCTCAATTCCCAGACGCCGCCGGGCAGTGCCAGCGCAAGCGCATTCACGTACACGCCGAACTGGTCGGGCTGCCGGACAATCCGCGTGTCCAGATACTGCTTCCGGGACGCGCTATCCGTAGCGTGAACCGTCAGCCGCCCGCTCGGAGCTTCTTCGTGCGTCAACTCCAAGTCGGCAGAAAGCGATTGCAGTGCAACGCCGGCATGCAGCCCGGCGAATTCCGCCCGTATGCTCCCTGTCGGCCAGGCGTGTCCGACCCCACTCAGATTGTACTCGACCGTCCCCTGGGTGAGCGTACCCCCGTGCAGCCCGGCGGAGCGCGTCTGCGCGGCCCCGGAGACGGTCAGCCTGGCCAGACTGCCCTCAGCTTCACCCGCCAGCGTGAGCTGACCTGTTCCCTTTTGTCCGGCCAGAGCCAGCCACGGAGCAAGGTCGCTGACGTTGAGCTGGTACGACAGTTTCCCCATCTCTGCCAACGTCGTCCCCAGTTCACCCTGCATCGCCAGGCGGGCATTGTGGGCCTTGAGATGCATATCAACAATATCCACCCGTCCATCAGCCACCGAGGCGTCAAAACCCCCGCTGCGTATGGATATTGGGCCAAGGCTCGAAGGCGCAAGAGTGAACACTGCCCGGACATCCATGCTGGAGGGGTCCATCCCCCTGCCCTGCACCGTACCGGACAGATTGAGGTCGCTCGTCATGACCGGGCGGGTATCGGCTTTTGCCGACGTTCCGTTTCCCGGTCCCGCATCCGGACCCATTTTTTGCAAATCAAGATGCTCGACCGCCAGTGTGAATGTATACGCCAGCTCGTCCGCAAGCCGGATTTCGGCGTTCCAGTTTGCCCGACCTGAACTCGCGGCAATCGTCCCGGCGATCTCGCCCACTTGCTGTTTAACACTCCCGGTCAGCCCCACCGCGCCGACCTGCCACTCTCCAACACGCAGCGCCTGGCCCCGGACGACAGCAGTGCCGGTCAGACCGGCCATATCGACCCCCTGTCCCGCCAATTCCAGGCTGCCCTCAAAGATACCCCCCAGTGCTTCGTCACCCCACAGCTTTGTAAGGTCAAAATGCGAGAAAGCGACCGAGCCGGTGTATATGGGCTCGGTCTGACTCAAGTCTGTCCACGCCTGTCCCCTGAGTTCTGCGTCTGCGACTGCCAGCCTGATGTCAGTGTGCAGGTCGGCAGGTGTACCCGTAACGCGGACCTCTCCGGATACCGCCTCATGGATCGGCCAGCCGGGAACAAGCGCAGCCAGGTCAGCCGCGGCCAGCTTCTGAACGGCAAGTGTTCCGTCCAGTCTCAAAGTGTTCAGGTCCGCGACCTGGCCGGTAAACCGCATCCGTGACTGCGCTGAGGTGATATCAATACGAGGGATGTCAATGGAGAGATTCTCCAGATCGCCGTGCATCGACATCGAAGCGGCAAGATTCAGCGGCGGAGCCGGAACCGGAGCCGCAGTAATGCCGGTCACAAATCTGTCGCACACAACCTGCAATTGACCGCCCTCCAGTCTCGCCCGGGCCTCAAGGGTCATATCGTGCAGGCGATACGGAGAAGCGGGGTCTTGGCCGGCAGGAACGAGCTCGACCGCCGCGTTGTGGATTGTGACAGCGCCGAGGACAATACCCATACCGGCTCCCGGCGAAGAGTCGGTTTCTCGTGTTGTGTCCGGAACAAAAGCTTGAACCAGATTCCAATTGCCCTCCTCATCCTGAACCACTCGGACGACAGGCTCATACACGTCAACCTGCGTCAGGCTGACCTGCCCGTTGAGCAGCGGACGGAGCGTATACCCAACGGTCAACCGGGGAATACGAACGACCTCCTCTTCTTCGTAACGGACGATCAAGTCGGTGAGTTGAAGGCCCCGCCACACCGACCCTTCCACTCTGCCCAGACTGACCTCTCCGGGCAACGCGGTATTCAGGGTCGAGACAATGTGGCCGCGCAGGAGTTCCTGAAACTGAGCCGTCCGCAGGAAAAGGAGCGTCCCAACAACGAGCAGAGCACCAAAGCCACCGACAATCAGCAGCGTCCGCCACACATACCGCACCCGCTCGCCTCCTCTCAAAATGATTGTCCGATACCGAAATGCACCCGCCACGGCTCATCGTCGTCCGCGGGATCGATGGGAAAACCGATGTCGAACCGCAGCGGTCCGATGGGCGTGGCGTAACTCAGCCCGAAGCCGGGCGCGAATTGAAGACTGTCAACCGGAATATCATAGCTCTCAAGCGAGAGCTGACCGAAATCGAGAAAGACCGCGCCGGCCAGTTCACGCCATAACGACCGGCGCAGTTCGACCGACCCTTCGATGACACTCAGTCCTCCGAGCGGGTCGTCGGCAGCGTTCAGGGCACCGAGTTTACGCCGGCCGTAGCCACGCACTCCCCCGTCGCCGCCAGCATAAAAGCGCTCGGACAGAGGGATATTGCGCGGTGAGCCGAAAAAGTCGCTCAGGCCCATTTTCAGGCGGGCGGCGAGGACCACCCCCCAGCCGAGACGCTGATAGCGCTTCGCCTCGGCCGTCAGGCTGAAGAATTTATAATCTCCACCCCAGACGGTCCCCGCTTGATTGGCAACCACAGACAGCAGCTCGCCCTGGGTCGGATTCAAGGGATCTTCAGTCGTGTCCCAGACCAGCCCGAGAGTCGGGCCGGACAATACGCCCTCGCGACGCAGGCCCTCCAGGGCCCGGATGGTGGAACTGCCGACGGCGTTGAATTTCAGAAATTCGACCCGATAGTCAACATAGCCCGAGAAGGCCGGAGAGAAATGGCGCTCAATCCGTGGGCGCAGACGGGAATAATTGAGGAGATAGGTATCTTCATCTTCCTGTCCTTGCTGAGTGTCAATATGCAGCAGCGTGTCGTGGGCCAGAAAGTAGGGCTGAATGAACGTCGCTCCAATAGAGCGCTGGATGGCGGACAGACGCAGTTCCACCGACAGGCGACGACCGCCGCCCAACCAGTTCCGGTGCTGCCAGGCCGCCAGACCGATAAACTCCTCGTCCGTGCTATAGCCGGCCCCCAGCCGAATGCTGCGTGGCTCCTTCTCGGCCACCCGTATACGGATGGGGACCTGGCGCGGCTTCCCGGTCTCCTGCTGGAATTCCATATGCACCGAGTGAAACAGGTCCAGGTTCAGAATATTCCGGCGCGCCTTCTCAATAGCGGCCAGAGAAAACGGCTCGCCGGACGCATAGGTCAATTCTCTGCGTACGAGCTGTGGATCAACCTTGCGGGTGCCGTCAATCCGGGTCGTCCCGAATATGGTGGGCGGTCCCGGCGAGATGGAGTAGGCAACCCGCGCCTGCCGGGTATTCAGGTCAACTTCTGCCTTGCGTTCGATTTCAACCCAGGAGTGGCCATGCTGAAGAAAAACCTGACGCAGCGCCTGCTCGGTCTGAACGTAGGCCGTCTGGGTAAAGAGCGCCCCGGACTCAAGCGGGAGGCGCTCGGGAAGCGCAACGCCGGTCGGTGATTTCGTTCTGACATCGACACTCAGCGCCCCGACCGTAACGGGTTCGTTCTCTTTGATCCGCACGGTGAGGGAAAGACTCCCCCGCGCGTCATCGGTGTGCAGTTCATACGTCACCTGAGCCTGGTAATAGCCCTGGATTTCATAATAGTGCCGCACCCGTTCCAGATCCCGCTCAAACGTGACGGGATCAAAGAGCGGTCTCTTTTCCCACGGCATATACCAGGGTCGGGCTTTTGTTTGCAGTTCGGCCAGCAGGGTCCCGGCATCGAACCGCTCGTTACCGGAAAGCACGACCGACTCAACCCGCCAGGCACGCTCCGGGTCGAGTTGTTCGAGAGAGCGGGCAAAAACGTCCTCGCCTCCCCAACCCAGCAGCCAGACGAAGCAGAGAATGGAAATGCCGGACAGATACCGGCACCCCTCTTTATCTCGTGGCTTTGTCATAGCGGGCACCGGAAAACATGGAAAAAAGAGCGGTCAGGATCGTTAATGCCCCAAGGGATCGTTAGTGGCCAGGGAACGGAGCGTGATGCCGTCAAGGGCCTGAGTGACGGCCCGGTTCCGCCGGTCGAGCAGGGCCGAGATGGCATCCCCACCAGCAACCGCAGCAGGCGCATCACCAGGCGTGCGCAGGATATCCAACACACCCACGACCTCAATCTGCTCGGGCGGACGGCCAGGGACTATACCCTCCGGCTCGACGGTCTGCAAGAGCACGCCTTTTGCCAGCAGCGTTTCAATCAGGGGCTCCAGCACGGAGAGCTGAACGCGCATATTTTTGGCAAGAGCGGCAACCGACCACGGCGTTTGTTCGGCGAGATAGCGGCGCGTAATTTCAACCAGGGCGGTCAGGGCGAGTCGCTCCTGCGACAGCGGGGTCTTGCCGTCCAGTTCGGCCCGGTAAGAGCCTGGATATTGATGAAAACAGGCGACTTCGGCACCCACCAGAATAATCAACCAACTGGCATACACCCAGATAAAAAAGAAGACCAGGATGGCAAAACTCGAATAGATGGCCGCATAGCGCGCGGAGCCGGCAATAAAGGCGGTAAAGCCGACCCCGGCCGACTGCCACAACACAGCCGCGACCACCCCGCCCAGCAGCGCCGAGCCAAAGCGCACCGTAGTATTGGGCACAAAGACGTACAAAAACGTGAAGGCAATACACAGGAAGGCGAACGGCATCAGTTGCGTCGCCACCGTAATGAGCGGACCGAGCAACTCGTTCGCAAGCAGATACTGCACCACGGTGTGACTCTGGGCCGAGGCAATAACGGTCAATGCCGTAAAGACGAGAACCGGACCAACCAGCACCACACTCAGATAGTCACTGCATTTCTTGCCCCAACTCCGCGAACGACGCACCTGCCAGATAGCGTTGAACGAGTCTTCAATCTTGCTGATCAGCGAAACCACGGTATAGAACAGCAGCGCCACCCCGACCGCGCCCAGCACACCGACCCGCAGATTGCTCACAAACTCCAGGACGCGCCGGGTAATTTCGGCGCCCTGCTCACCCAACGGCTCCAGGGCCTGGGCCAGTGACGGCTCAATGAGATTATGCACCCCGAATGCCTTGAGCACGGCAAACATGACCGCCAAAAGCGGCACCAGGGCCAGAAGGGTCACATAGGTGAGCCCCATGGCCCGCAGGCTGAGCGCCTCGTCCCGGACCTTTTTGCGGACAACGGACAAAAAGGCGTACCCCCGAGGCAGCCACTGTGTCAGAGCTGTCCACGGATGTTGGAGAGCGAAGCTCCGGACCTTTTTGATGTAATACTCCCGGTTCATGCGGCAGCTTATCCTATAGCTTAAAAAAACAAGCTTTTCTTCAGGTTCTTTTCTTCAGGTTCTTTTCTTCAGGTAGAGGTATTGGCATGTTTGCAGTCCGTTGCATTCTCAAACAATGGGAGAAGCCTCCATTTCTGCTATACTGCTGCGCGTATGTCTGAAGTCGCATATCTCAAAGACCTGGTCATTGTGTTTGGGGCCGCGGTCGCGGTCGTCACCCTCCTGAGGCGCGCGAACTTTCCCTCGATTGCCGGGTTCATCCTGACCGGGGCACTCGTCGGGCCCGCCGGCCTCGGACTCATCAACGACGCCCATCATGTCGAGGTCCTGGCCGAGGTGGGTGTCGTGCTCCTGCTCTTCGGGATCGGCCTGGAACTCTCCCTCGACCGTCTCCGGCGTCTGTGGAAAGCCATCCTGCTGGGCGGGGGCCTGCAGGTCGCCCTCACGGGTGCGTGCACGACAGGGTTAGCCATGTGGTTCGGGCTGGCGCCCGGCCCCGCGCTCTTCCTGGGCTGTATCGTCGCGGTCTCCAGCACGGCCATCGTCTTGCGTGCGCTTTCCACGAGCGGCGAACTCGAAGCGCCGCACGGCCGCCTGGCGGTCGGCATCCTCGTCTTCCAGGACCTGTGTGTGGTGCCGATGATGTTGGCCGTGCCCTACCTGGCTGGAAAAGGGGGCGCCATCGGGGACATTGGCGTGACGGTCGGCACAGCCCTCATTATCCTCGTGGGGGTGTTGCTCGCCGCGCACCGCATCGTCCCCCGCTTGCTCGCGTTCGTGGCCCGGACCCGCGAGCGCGAACTCTTCATTCTGAGCGTCTTTCTCGTTTGCTTCGGCACGGCCTGGGCCTTATCGCTGGCGGGCATCTCACTCGCCCTCGGGGCGTTTCTGGCCGGCCTGGTTGTCGCGGGCAGCGAGTTCCGCCACCAGGCGATGTCGGAGGTCATCCCGGCCCGCGAGGTCCTGGCCAGTCTGTTCTTCGTGTCTGTCGGCATGCTGCTGAATGTGGCGGACATCGGCGCGCACCTGCTGGCGACCGTCGGGCTCCTGTGCGCCATCCTGGTCGGCAAGTTCGCGATTATTCTCGGCACCGCGCTGCTCCTCCGCCTGCCCTTGCGGGTGGGGATCCTGTCCGCCGCCACGCTGTGCCAGATCGGGGAATTCTCCTTCGTGCTCCTGAACGCCGCGTCCGGAACCGACCTCCTCCCAGCCGCGCTTGCCCACAACCTGCTGATGGCCATCGTCCTCTCCATGCTGCTGACACCACCGGCCATTGCATTCGGTCCGCGCCTCATCGGCGGCGCGGCATACGTGCCCTGGCTGAACCGACTCTTAGGAGCAGAGCCGCCCGGCATCGATATGCCCGAGCCGCCCAGCGGCCATGTCATCGTGGCCGGCTATGGCCTGACAGGCCAACGCGTCTGCCGGGCCGTGCGAGGAATGGGGTTGACCTATGTCGCGGTTGACCGGAACCCGGACAAGGTCCGCGCGGCCCACGCCGCCGGCGACCGGGCCGTCCTTGGAGACGTTGCGCAACAGGAGGTGCTGGAGGAGCTGGGCTGCAGGCAGGCCCGCCTGGTGGTCGTGAACATCAACGACACGAAGGCCGCCGAATCCGCCGTTCGTACGGTGCGGGCGACCGCCCCGCACGTCGCGGTGATCGCCCGAGCCCCGTACGAGATGGACAAGGACATGCTGCAATCCGCCGGGGCTGCCGAGGTCATTACGGCCGAAGCCACGGCGAGCGAGGCGATCGTGGCAACCTGCCTTACGGCCCTGCGCACGACGCAGCCACCGGCCTGAGCACGCCGGACACACCCGCAGTGGCCTCCCGAGCGCTGCCCACCCGTGGCCGTCCCGGCTGTCGTAGGCGGCATCGGCCAGAATGCGTTTACCTGGAGCGTTTCACGATGAGTTGTAGCTGTGCCAGTACGTTCTCGTCATGCCGGACCCCGGATCATGTCCGGGGCAGGCTTTGATCCGGCATCCAGTCCTTCGACTTCGCTTTGCTACGCCCTTCGACGCGGCTCAGGACAGGCTCAGGACGAACGGGTGGCTCCACCGCATCGTTCTTTGCGCTGGCGTGTTTCTTTCACCGCTACGATTGCGCGTCCCACTTGTGTTCCGCCGGGTTTTCGCCTACCCGAATGAAGCAAGGAGGACTGTATGGAAGAGCACATCACCTTTCCGGTTGGCGAGGGCGCTGACGCCATTACCCTGGAAGGGCTCCTTTCGACCTCGGACCGGGCTCCCGCACTCGGAGCGGTACTGTGTCACCCCCATCCGCTGTATGGAGGCGAGATGCACAACAATGTGGTGTCAGCGTTGGCACACGCCTTCCAAAAGGAGAATATCGCCACGCTGCGATTCAATTTCCGTGGGGTTGGGCGCAGTGAAGGCAGCCACGACGAAGGCGTGGCCGAGTGCGAGGACGTGAAAGCGGCCGTCACGACCCTGCTGGACCGGCAGGCCGTCTCGACCGTCGTGGTTGCCGGCTATTCGTTTGGCTCGATGGTAGGACTCCAAGCCGGGGCGGAAGACGACCGCGTCCAGCGCCTGATTGGCGTGGCGTTTCCGCTTGGATTGCGTGACCCCGCGTTTCTTGTGAGCGTGACCAAACCGATCCTGCTCATCAGCGGCGACCGCGACACCTACTCCCCCATCCCCGACCTGACGGAGTTGGTTGCAAGGATATCCGCCCCAAAGCAACTCGAAACCATTAACGGCGCGGACCATTTCCTTATGGCCAGAGAGGGCGAAGTCGCCCAAGCCGCAGTCAGGTTTTTGCAACAGTCCTAGAGCAAATTACGATGCTGTGTCACCGTCCGTCATTCCTGCGAAAGCAGGAATCCAGGTCTCCCGCCCCCCGGCCTCTGGATGCCGGATCAAAGCCTGCCCCGGACATGATCCGGGGTCCGGCATGACGAGCATACTGGCAATGCTCCGCCAATCCGCTCTACGTGTCTGATTTTTCAGGCGCTATCTCCTCGCCCTCATCGCCCTGGGCAATACGCATACGCACCTGGGCTGCCCGGCCGCCCTGTTCCTCAACAACCTCGGCAATAACGTTTCGGAGCCGGACCCGGTCACCGACCTTGAGCAACCGATTCAAGCGGCTGACCAGCAACCCCGACAGCGTATCCACGTCGGGCGCATACAGATCAAGCCCCAGCTCCCGGTTCACGCGTTCGATCGGCAACTGTCCGCTCACCTTGAAGGTATCGGCCCCTTCGGGCACGATTTCCGGCGGCTCGCTGTCAAACTCGTCCTGCACGGCGCCGACGATCTGCTCAACCACATTCTCCATGGTAATGACACCAACAACCGAACCGAACTCATCGTCCACCAGCGCCATCTGCTGGTGAGTGCTTTGCATCTCTCGCAAAAGCCGGCTGATCGGCAGGGTCTCGGGAATATGTCGGATAGGCCGCGCGACCGACCTGAGAATGCCCTCGTCGTCAGTCAGGCCAAGCAGGTCTTTGACATGGACCAGCCCAACCACCTCATCCAATGACCCGATACACAGCGGAAAGCGCGTGTGCCGCGTCTCCTTGGCGACTTCCAGGCATTTTTCGAGCGACCAGTGCACATCGAAGAACACGACATCCCTGCGGGCAACCATCACCTGGCGTGCCAGCATATCGTCAAAATGAAAAACCGCGTTGAGGAGTTGCAGTTCCGAGGCGGACAACTCACCGGCCTTCCGCCCCAGATGAATATCGGCCCTGATCTCATCCTCCGTGACAGCGGGCACACCCAGGCCGCCGGTAAAGAAGCCGGAGAACGCCTGCGTGACCCGAATGAGGGGTGAAAAACCCTTCTGCATCAGTGTCAGCGGCCAGACAATAAGATGCCACATGTCTCGCCAGTGAGTTGCCCCATACGTCTTGGGAAGAATCTCACCCACAAACAGGATGGCGACGGTCAAACCGACAGAAAACGCCGGGACCCAGACTGAGCCCAATACCTGCGCGGCGTACATTCCGCAGATTGTCGCGCCAGCCGTGTTCGCGACTGTATTGAGTATCAGGATCGCGGAGGTCGGGCGGGCGATGTTCGCCTTCATGGCGATGAGCCGCTCGGCCAGGCGGGCGTGTTTCCCCTCTGCCCGCTCAGCCTCAAGCGACCCGGTACGGGTCGAATACAGTGTGGCTTCGAACAGCGAGCACATGCTCGATATCAGAACCGTCACCCCGGCAACAACAAGCAGCATCGTCATCTCTGCGCCTCCGCTCTGCGGGTCCGAGTCATAATAGTGATGAAAACACGGCCGCCAGCCCGAGAAAGCTGAAGAATCCGAAGACATCGGTGACCGTGGTCAGGACGATTGAGGAGGATTGCGCCGGGTCTTGTCCCATTCTCGCCAGCAACACCGGGATCATGGCTCCTGCAACTCCGGCAATAGCCATCGAAACCACCATGGCGAGGCCGATGACGAACACGAGTCCAGTCGATCCGCTCCACACGTATACGCCGGCACAAGTGACAAGGGCGATTCCCAGGCCGTTCACCAGGCCGGCAGCAAATTCCTTGGTAACGACCTGGGGCCAGTGGCGCAGGGTGATTTCGCGCAGGGCAAGCCCGCGCAGAACGACGGCCAGGGCTTGCGCGCCGGTGTTGCCCGATTGACCGGCCACAACCGGCAACAAGACGGCGAGCGCGGTGAACCGGGAGATCGTATCCTCGAAGAGCCCAACCACAGCCGCCGCCAGGAATGCGGTGGCAAGATTGATCTGCAACCAGGGCAAGCGCTTGCGAATAGCGAAGCTCACTTTCGAGAGGGCACGCTCTTCCTTGCTCGCGCCCGTGATGCTGACGAGGTCAGCACTGAGCTCTTCTTCAACCGCAGACACCATTTCGTTAAGCCGGATGATCCCAAGCGGCTTGTTGTCATAGTCGACCACCGGGATGCTGGTCAGCTTGTGGCGCTCCATAGTCTCGACGATCTCTTCACGTGTGGTGAATGCGGATACGGCAACAGGCAGCCCTTTGACTAAGGACAGCAGTGTCGTTTCCGACTCGGCCAGCACGACCTCTTGAATGGGAACGGTCCCGGACAGACGCCCGGCGGTGTCTACGATCAACAGGTCAAGCACGCGCCGCCGCTGCCGTATCGACCGCAGCCGCTCCAGCGCTTCCTCGACTTTCATATCAGGTCGGAAGACCGTGATTCGGGGGTCCATGAGCCGGCCGGCGCTGCCTGTGGGATGCCGCATGAGGGCGTGCAACTCCCTCGCCTCTGCCCGTGCTAACCCAGCGAGGAGATCGTCACAACGCGGCGTATCGAGTCCGCCCAACAGCGCGCCGGCCTGGGGTGGGTCCAAATTGCGGATCAGTTGTCTCCCGCGATCGAGGTCGATCCCCACGAGAATATCCAGGGCCTTGGCCGGCGACAGACGCCGAAATACTTCAGTGGCAGTCTCCGGTGCTACTTGGGAGAGCGCCTCGGCTACCTCGGATGGCGTTGAAATTTCGAGATGATCCGCCGCTTCCTCCGGGTGACGTTCAAAAAAATCCTGGACAAGCGATCGTTCGATTTCAGGGCTAGCTGGCGTCACGATTCGTCTCTCCCGGTCGGGTGGTTGCGAATATCTCACTGAGGCCAAGCGAATAAAATTCGCTCAGGGAAGTCAGCAGGTGTAGTGCTGGCGGGCGAGCCTTATAAGGACCCAGACGTTTGAGGGTGTCGGCTCCAATCGTCCCCAGGAATGTTCCCTGCGGGTCCACAACCGCGAGTGGCTCCAGTGACGCCTCCCGGCCCCCCAGAGTCTGAGCGCTGGCGTAGGAAGGTACTGCTGGCGTCGTGTCCAACTCCAAAGACCCAAGGGGGGCAGCGTGCCTGCTGCCGAGCAACTGGCCCGGCGTCACGGCGCCCACCAGACGCTGGGAGCGATTGAGCACGAAGACGCAGGAGGCGACCGGACCGCCGCTTTCGCTGAGACGGGCCAGCGCCTCTTCTACCGTGAGGTCGGAGTGGAGCGTGAGTACCGATGGGTCGGCAAGCGCTCCGGCGGACTGAGCCGGACACCTCAGAGCTTGATTGAGCGACGCACGCACCGGGTCTGAAAGACCGCTGAGCGTATCTTCCCGAACTTCCGGTTCCAGTTGGCGCAGCAGCGCGGCGGCAATCGACACGGGCAACTGCTCCACGATCTGCGAACGTCCTCCTGCGGGCCAGTGCACGAGGCACGCCCTGGCCAAGGCGGGGGTGAGGCGGGCAAGCACACCGGCAGCACTCTCGGCCGGCGCCTCCTGCAAGGCTGCCACGATTTCACCGGGAGAGAACCCTTCCAACACCCGCGCCACTTCTTCGGGATGGCGGTTCAGATGGATATGGACCATTGTCCGTATAGTGCTCATCCCTCCCTCCTCAGCACCACCGACACTTCGTCACAATACTTCCGTGCCGGGAGATGCACCTGACCGTCAGCCGCATCAAGCACAATGGATGTGGGAGTGATTTCTCGCACGACGCCTTCAATGCCGGCCACGCGCACGACATCACCGATTCGATATGCCTTTGCCGCGTAGTAGGAGGCCATGATGTTACTCACAATTGGACCTGAGCCCAGACTGAGCGAGAGCGCCAATCCCCCCAGGATGGCGGCAATAATGATTAAAATCGTTGCGGTGAAGAATCCACTCTCTAATCCGATTTCCTGTGCACCAACGAGGAGGGCGATGACAAAAACAGCGATCTGAGCGACCCGTCCAAGAACCGGCGCGTACTCGACGCCGGCTGCCGCAGCCACCCTCGTCGTCCACCGATTGACCAGGATTCCTGCGCCCAGACCCATGAAGGCAATCACCACCGCTAACAGGACGCGGGGCAGGTAATAGGCAATACTCTGCAACAGGTCCGTCACGACCGGCAGGGGCAGTTTGTCGATCGCAGCGGCCACGAAGAACAACAGCACTACCCAATACACGAGCGCTCCGATGATCCGTGGAGCATCCTCGGCAAGTCTCGTTCCGCTGAGACCTTCAGCCAGACGGAATTGTCTGTTGATACGGGCGACAGCCGCCACGACAATCTTTTTCGTGAGGAAACGTGCAAGAATCGCCGCAATCCAGCCCACTAACAGCAGGCCGGTCGCGCCCAGGGCGGCAGGAAGCATCGTAGCGAGACGCTCGGATATGTGTTCTAGGGCGTTCGTCCAATCAGAAAAGCGCATGGCTCCTCCTGAATATAAAATTCGTCACAGGAATCAGAGACTCCGGCAGCAAGGATGGGACAGGTATCCCTTTTTTATGCATTCGGCTGAACGGACAAAAGAGGCAGGCGCATATAGATGGGATCTTCATGCGGATGCAAAGAAAAGGCTCAGAGCCGTCTCGAAGCGGCGGTTGAGTTCCCTCAGTCGGTGGGGGTCCATGGCCAGGGTTGCCCGCTCAAACCATGGATCTGACAAATAGAGCGAGCGATTCATTTCAACCTGAATCCAGGGCAGGGGCCTCCCGCCATAGGTACGCGTAATATAACCGCCCGAAAACGGCTGATTGAGTGTCACCTCGTGCTCTTGCAGGTCAAAGGCCCGCCGTAAACAGTCGGCCAAGCGCTGGGCGGTCTCCGGCGGACAGGCCTGGCCTCTGGCATTACCCAAACAGAATATGGGACGAGGTTGGCCCACGTCGGGCGAAATCTGCGGCCCGACGGCCTGCATGGAATGACAATCGAGGGCCAGCTTGATTGCCGGGTTGTGGACGGCAGCGCGAAGTCGCTGGTGATACGGCTCATAGTATCGTTCCAGCAAGGTGTCGATGACCGCCGACTCAAGTTCTTTCCCGTGTGCATAAATCTCCTGGCCCACACAGGTCAGCGTCTTGACCACACCGTCCGGGTTCTGGGGCGGCCGGTCGTCGCGGGCGCGGTTCAGGTCCACGAAGGTACGAGGAATGGGAGTGGCAACGACTGTGGCGACTTTCCGGCCAAGGTCGTATATCTCCCGCACAAAAGGATCGATATCGTCGTGAATATCGAGCGTGCTGAGACACACCCGGTCCTTCACCTCCGCAGGCACATCCATCCCGCCGTGCGGAATGGAAAGCAAGACGGGCAGCGGGTCCATCACAGGCCTCCCGCCGTCCCGTCGCGACGGACTTCGGCCACTCCCTGAAAGCCGCTCCGCGTCTGGCATTTCAGGACTGCGTGAATGGCGCCAAGGTAGAAGGCGTAGGGCTCGCGCCGGACGACCTTATAGCCCATGTTTTCAAGATGACTGACGACGGTCGGATCAAAGCGATCAGCCTCAATACTGAGCTTGCCACCAATGGAACAGTGAAAGCGGGGGTGCCGCATGGCCTCGTCCATGGACAGCCGGCCATCAACGCAGTGGACCAGAAACTGACTGACCGTTGAAAAAATGCGCTCGCTGCCCGGACTGCCCGTCACCATCCAGAGTTTGTCGTCATGAAAAATAAGGGCCGGCGCAACCGAAGTCCAAGGAACCCCGTTGGGTCTGAGATAGAAGGGATGAGCCGGGTTCTTGACCTCAAAGGCATCCATATAATTGTTATAGAGAAAGCCAAGCCCCGCGGCGGCAGCCTTTGAACCATAGACCAGCTCTATTGACTGCGTAATCCCAACGGCATTGCCTTCCGCATCCATGGCGGACAGGTGGGTGGTTTCACTCGGCCCTTCGGGAGGGTCGATCAACGGGAGATGGATATCCATATCGTCCCGAATCGACTTCGCCAGTTCTTCGGCAAACTTCCGGTTGATCATCTTTTTATCGGGAAACTGCGGGTAGGTGTTCGGATCAAACGGGCGCTCACGGCGTTGTAAAAACGCCTTGCGAAAGGTTTCGGCAATAAAGTGATAGGACTCCTTTGAGCGGCTGCGCAGAAACCTGGACGGCAGGTGGCTGAGCATCAACAGCACGAGCAGCAGCGTGCGCCCGGCGGCGGGTGGAGGGAGGGTGACAATAGACAGGTCCCGGTACCGGCGTCTGAGGGCCGGTCGCTCAACCGGCCACGGTATGAGCGCCAGGTCATCCGCCCGCAAAAACCCGTCGTTGGCCCGCATGTCCGCATCAATGTGCTGAGCGATCTTGCCCTGATAAAACGACCGGGGCCCGTGAGCGGCAATATGTTCCAGGGTTGCCGCCAGTTCAGGCTGCTTGAAAATCTCCCCGGCGCCATACGGCGTTTTGCCTTCTTTAAGAAAATAGCGCGCTCCGGAGCGCGTCGGGATGGACAGAAACTGTTCCAGCGAGCGGTCCTGGAGGTCGTGCTGAAGTGGCGTAATCGGATAGCCTTCTTGAGCGATCCGAATGGCCGGTTGTACGACGGTTGGCCAATCCAGCTTGCCATACCGAAAATTGAGATAGCCCAGGACGGCAATGGTGCTGGGAACTGTGCTGGCTCGATAGCCAACCGCGTGATCTCCTTTCTCGAACTGACTGATATGGGCGAATGAAGGGGCGCGGGTCGAGCCATCGATAGTGATGGTTTTCCCCCGGAGGTGCAGAATGGCCATCGTCTGCCCGCCAATCCCACTTGCCTGAGGTTCACACACCCCAAGCGCGAGGGCGGCGGCGCAGGCCGCATCTACGGCATTGCCGCCCTGCCGGAGCATTTCGACGCCGGCCTGGGTGGCATCGGGAAAGGCAGTGGCGACCATGCCGTTTTCGGCTGCCGCCGCTTTGTGGTCGTCGGTCGGGGCGAAACGGCCCTCAGAGGTTGCGATCCTCATGCCTGGAATCCCTCTGCGGCGAGGCGAATGGTCATCGCGAGAACCGCAGCACGGTCTATTAAGCTATCGCGCAGGATATACTCGTTGGGGGTCTGTGTTGCACCGCCAATAGGGCCAAAGCCGTCCAAGGCGGGAATCCGATCCGGGACGTGACAAATATCAGACGAGGTGTCCCGGTGAACCTGACAGACTTTGACTTCTAATCGCTGGGCTACCTGTTGGACATGGTCGTAGAATTCCTGATCCTTCTCATTATCGACAACAGGAAGCCGCGATACCCGCCTGGACACCCGAACCTGACAGCGCGGCGGAAGATTTCTCCGCGCAATCCCCCGGATCTGCTCTTCGAGTCGTTCTCCCTGATCCACCTCGCGAAACTGCACGGAAAGCGCAGTACTCGCAAAGTCGGGAGCCAGGCCATACAGCGTACGCCCTTCGATCTGGGTCGGCTTGATAAAGATGCCGCTCTCTTCGGATGTAAGTCTGTCCCAGGCGGTCAGCTTTTGACACAGGATTTTGATCACGTCGGGAAACTTCCCGTTCTCGCCGGCTTTGCTGTTTGAGACTTCAATCTGAAAATCACTCCGCCCTGAACACGAGGTGACAATGCCACCCTCAAGGCTTCCGTTCTTGAGACCGGCGACATAGTGAGAGTTCAGGGCAAGTTCTTCAACGGTCTTCCGGCTGAAGCGACCGCCCAGGGCGTCATCGGTGGTGAGCAGGATGCCGCAGCGGATACGGTGCAGGCGACGAGTGAAACGCAACGCCCGCAGGGCGGCCAGCATGACCGCCAGGCCGCCCTTACTCTCGGCAACGCCCGAGCCATAGAACCGCCCTCGATCCTCGCGAAAGGAAACAAAGTCGCGGTAGGAATAGAGGGTATCGAGGTGGGACAGCAGCAGGATATCGTTGCGTTGACTATCGTGATTGGAGAAGTACAGGACATTGCCTACCTCGGTCTGCGGATAGACCTGTCTTTTGAATCGCAACTGGCTGAGGATCTTGGAGAACCAACTACCGAGTTCGTTGACCCCCTCGGAATTATAAACATAAGTATCCATTCCAACCATGGAACGCAGGTCGTCTTCCATGGTGGTCAGGTTGCTCCGGATGTGAGACCGGACCTGGACACGCAGGGGCTGCGTCTCATCAGGCTTCTTTTCCTGGTTCGGGAGACTGATGACATTTGGGTCGGGCCGACCGAAATACCGGACGGCGGCAACATCGAGCATACGGTTAACCAGCGTTTCATAGGTGTAGCCGGCGGTCTGGGCTGCGTGCACGTACGAGCCGGTTCCCCCCAGGCTGGCCATCGAGTTTATTTCAAGGACGTAGGGCTTCCCATCTGCATCCATGCGGACATCAATGCGGGAGAAGTCGTGCAGGCCGAGGGCGGTGAAGGAGGCTCGGGCCAACTGACGGAGTTCTTCCGCCATGGCGTCGGAGAGATTGGCCGGACAGATTTTCCGGACCGGCTGCTGGAGCTTATTGTCCTGGGTCTGAATTGCGTTGGGGTCGCCGCCAAAGTCGAATTCGACTATGGGCAGCACCTCAAGGTCCGGACCGTTGCCGAGTACGCCCACCGCGAACTCGCGGCCGGCAATAAAGGCTTCGACCAGCGCCTGCTGTCGGTAGTCGTCGATAATATCCCTCACGGCATCTCGAAGGTCGTCTTTATTGTCAACGATCTTGAGACCCATGGAGACGGCCTCCATTTTGGGTTTGACAATGACGGGATAGGTGACGCTGTCCATATCATCGTCCGGCCTGGCAAAAAACCAAAATCCGGGAGTCGCTACGCCGTGCTGCTGAAACACGATCTTGGCCATGATTTTGTCCAGCGCGACAGCATGCGCTTGGGGGCCGGAACCGACATAGGGGACGCCCAGCATTTCCAGCATGGCCGGCATATGGGTGTAACGGCTCTGGCCCTGAATGCCGTAGGCCATATTAAAGACCATGCCGGGCCGCTCTCCGGCCAAGACGCGCGGCATGAAGTCCCGCAGCTCATCCGCGACATCAATATTGCCCTCAACAACGCGGACGTTGTGACCGCCTTTTTCCAGAGACGAGGCCACGAGTTCTACGGTCTGGGGATTATAGGTTTCCTTGGTCTGCGGACCGAAGGTGTTAATCACGTCCGAGGGATGGACCTCCCGCTTGTTGTAAATCACGGCAACTTTCATGTACTTAATTTCTCCTCTGGGGGCGAAAAAACAGGAATCAGAAGAACATCTCGGGCTCGTTCCGCCTTGACTCCCGCGAAAAAGCGCAGCAACCCAAACACGACCAGCAGAGCAGCGATTGCGTCCACGTGTATCAGTTCCACCTTGAACAGACCACTCTTGGCGTGCGCAAGTTTAGCCCGGTTCGAGCTCGTGAGGCGAGGGTCAAGTCCGCTGGACCCGGCACCCCTGTATCAGATAGGATACCACCCTGGAAAACACGAGAGGGGCAGCATGGCTGAGTTTCTTGTATTACATGATGCGAGGGACAGAGAAATATGGATTAACTTCGCACAAATAGTGGCGATAGAAGACGATAGTGAGACAGCCTGTAGCCACATTGCCTTGGCTGCCGAAATAGTTCGGGCTGACGCTACCACCACTCGGGTGATTCGGGTGAGGGAGACAAGGGAAGAGATTGAAAGGATGCTCCCTGGGGAGCGATAAGAAAAGCCTCGCACGTCGTCGCTGTTTCCGTTCCGCTCTGGAGTCGTTGAAAGAGTTCAAAGCAAGCAGCAGCTTTTATTTCATCGTCCTGTGTCAGGTGTTGAAAATATCATTATTCTTCAATAATACGTTTTTCTCACCGCCTCAAACGGCTGCTCCGCATCCTCGGCCAGGGCGGTGATAGTGTCCAGCGTCCGCCGCAGGTCGCGGTCGTGCTGCTCGTACATCCGCTCGAAGACGCTCAGGTCTCGCAGATAGGTCAGATAGTGCAGGATGACCGCGTTATTGAGCTGAACGGAGGCAAAGTCCGAGGTTTGTGAAACAGCCCCGGGCAGTTGACGAAATTCTTCCTGGAGCTGAGTGAACAAGTCTTTTCGCCGTACCAGTTTTTCCGCCTCGGACGACTCCGAGGCGTATAACGCGCCCAACCGCTGACGGGCCTGTTCGAGAAAATGTGAAACGGCCAACTCCTTTTCCCAGGTGGCTCGCAGGCGCCGGGTCAGGGCATGGGTCTCTCCGTGCGCTGTGGTAAAAAAGTCGATGGCGCCGCGATACCCGGCAAAATTGGCCAGCGATTCGTTGAAGGCCGTCTGTCCGGACAGATAAAACGTATTGTGAAACAGCTCGTGCAGTACGATATTGGCCAGAGTGGCCCGGTCATATCCCAACAGTTGAGGCAGCAGCGGGTCGGCAAACCAGCCCAGGGTGCTGAAGGCCGCCGCTGTCCGCATATAGGTGTCAAACCCCTGCGCCTCCAAACGCCGGATTTCCGCGTCTGCTTGCGCGCTGTCAAAATACCCCTTGTAGGAGACCCGACCGACAATCGGGAACCACCAGGTATAGGCTTCCAAACGCGTCCGGTGGGCCGCGGTGACCACATAAATGGTTGGCGGCGAGGGAAGTTCGGACAGGCTGCCATAACTCCCGCCAACCCGAAAGCCGAGGTCCTGCTCGGCAAAGGCCCGCACCCGCAAGACGAGCCGGAGTTTTTCCTGGGTGGGCAGGTCGAGCCGGTCGGGTGCCTGTAAGATGTCGGCAATAGGTTTGCGGTACCACAGAATTTTTGCCTCTTCATAGCCGGCTTGCAGAATGTATAACGGCGAGCAGGCCGGCAGCACGCACAGGCAGGCAAACATGAGTGAGCGGGCCGATATTTGGTAGCGTCTCAGTTTGAAATTTCCCCTCACCCCAACCCCCTTCGACTCCGTTCATGCTGAGCGTAGCGGAGCGAAGTCGAAGCAGGCTCAGGACGGGCTCTCCCTCCAGGGGAGAGGGAGCGGAATTTCAGGACCCCAAACCATACGCGCATGGCCGCCTCGTTAGAGTTCTTCCAGAACAGGGCCGTCCGTGCGGGACTGTGAGGGGCCGGTAGTGTGGGTATACTGCAACTGGTATAGGCGCCAGTAAATGCCGCGCTGCGCCATCAGTGCCCGATGGGTCCCGACTTCCCGCAGCCGGCCCTTATGCAGGACGATAATGCGATCGACATTCTGGATGGTTGAGAATCGATGCGCCACCACCAGCGTGGTCCGATTCCGCATCAGCTTGGTCAGCGCATCCTGAATGAGCACCTCAGTCTCCGGGTCGACGCTGGAGGTGGCTTCGTCCAGGACCAGGATGGCGGGGTCATAGGCCAGGGCGCGGGCAAACGACAGGAGTTGGCGCTGGCCGGCGGACAGGTTGGCGCCCCGCTCATGCAGGTGTTCGTGGTAGCCGCCCGGCAGTTCCCGAATAAAGCCCGCCGCATTCACATGCTGCGCGGCGTGCCGCAAATCGTCCAGCGTCAGGTCGGTCCGGCCCAGACTCAGATTGGTGGCCACATCGCCTACGAACAGGAAGACGTCCTGCAACACCACGCCAATCCGGCTGCGCAGAGTGTGGAGTTCCCACTCGCGAATGTCCACGCCGTCCACCAGGATACTGCCGCGCTGAATATCGTAAAAGCGGTTGAGCAGCTTGCTGATCGTGGTCTTGCCCGCGCCGGTCGCCCCGACCAGGGCGATACTCTCACCGGGAGCGACCGAAAAGGACACGTCCCGCAGCACCCACTCCGGCTCGTTGTACGCAAACCAGACGTGGTCAAATACGATATGGCCCGTCACCTCGGGCGGCCGATACCCCTCGGGCGGAGAGGTCAGCGTGACCGGCGTGTCCAGCAACTGAAACACACGCTCAACCGCGGTCATGGCCGTCTGCATGGTGGTGTATTTTGTACTGAATTCCCGGATCGGGACAAAGAACCGTTGCAGGTATTCGATAAAAGCCACCAGCGTCCCCAGGGCGACCAGGCCCTGGCCGACCTGGCCCGCGCCATACCACAGCATGAGCGCAATCGAGATGACGCTCAGCGCCTCGACAATGGAGAACAGACTGGCCTCATAGATATTGGACAAGTGGTTGGCGTCACGGTGGGCGCGATTGCGCTGTTCAAACTCGGCAAACATTTTTCGTTCCTGGGCAAACACCTGCACGACCATGATCCCGGACAGGGTTTCCTGCAGAAAGGCATTGATCCGCGCCAGGCGTTCCCGGATGGTCCGGTAGGTCACGCGCGTCCGGGTCCGAAAAAAATTCAGGATGAGCAACAACGGGGGCAGCAGGGCCAGCGTCACGACGGCCAGGTGAAAATCGATCGACAGCATAATCACGACAATGCCCACCAGGGTCAGGATGTCCATGAAGATGGTCAGCGTCCCGGCGGAGAAGGCGTCGTTAATGGCATCGACATCCGTCGTCAGACGGGTGACCAGGCGGCCGACCGGCGTACGCTCAAAAAAGCTCGACGGCAGTTCCTGCACGTGGCTGAACAGGTCGCGCCGCAAATCGGCCAGGCTGCGCTGGGCGACCAGCATCGTGGCCTGAAACTGGACGTAGAAAAAAAGAAACTCGCCCAGCAGGGCCGCGGCAAAGAGCAGCCCGATGCGCGTCAGCCCCGCGGTGTCCCCCTGCTCGATATACCAATCTATACCCAGCTTGAGCAGATACGGCTGGGCCAGCAGACAGGCGGAGGTCAGCGGCAGACAGACCAGCGCCACAATAAAGGTCGCGCGGTACGGCCGGACATAGCTCCACAGCCGACGCAGCAGCGCCAGGTCATAGGTTTTGTCGAGAGCCGCTTCGTGTTGTCCCGTGTTCACAGTTCCGCCAGTTCCTCTTCGAGTGCCTGGTCCTGAAAGATTTCCGTATACATCTCCCCCCGCTCGACCAGCTCCGTGTGCGTCCCCATCTCCACGACCCGCCCCGCCTCCAGGACCACGATGAGGTCGGCGTCCCGTATGGCCGACACCCGGTGCGAAATGATGAGCACAGTCTTTTCCTTGGTGCTCGTCCGCAGGGCCTGAAGGATCTCGCCCTCCGTTGTCGCATCGACACTGGACAGCGCGTCATCCAGAACGATAATGGGCGTGTCGGCCAGCAGGGCCCGCGACAGGGTGAGGCGCTGCTTTTGCCCGCCCGACAGCGTCATCCCCCGCTCACCAATGACGGTCTCATAGCCCTTGGGGAAATCTTCAACCTCAGCGTCAACACGGGCCAAGGCGGCCGCCCGGCGGGCGGCGTCACTGTCCACCTCGGGTTGGGAAAAGGCAATATTGTCCTGAATGCGGGCCGAAAAGAGAAACGGGTCCTGGGGGACAAAGCCGATACAGCGCCGGAGCTCGGCCAGTGAGAAGAGACGAATATCGCGTCCGTCAAGGGTGATGGCGCCGCGGGTGACGTCGAACAAACGCGGCAGCAGATTGACCAGGCTACTCTTGCCCGCCCCCATACGACCGACGATGGCGACGGTTTTTCCGGCCGGGACCGTAAACGTAATATCGTGCAATACGGTCCGCCTGTCCGGCGAGCGTCCGTTGCCTAAGCCACCGTCCGGTCTCTGCTCGCTGGCCGGATAGGCAAAATCCACGTGCCGAAACCCAATCTCGCCGCGCACCGGGGGTGCACTCCGGCTCGCACCGTTCCCCGTGCCGTCTACGAGGTCGGGCCGGGTCTGCCAGATCACCTCCAGCCGCTGCATGGCGACCTTGCCGCGCTGATACAGAGAGATCAGCCAGCCCATGGCCATGGTCGGCCAGGCCAGCAGGTGCAGATAGCCCATAAACGCCACCAGGTCGCCCAAACTGAGTTGGCCGGCAATGACCTGTGAGCCGCCGTACCACAACACGACCAGCAGTCCCGTTCCGGATACGCCTTTCATCAGCGGCGGGAACAGGCCGCGCAGGCGGGCCAGGGCAATATTCTCGGTCTTGAAACGCTCATTCAGCCCGCCAAAGACGCGGTTCTGCCAGGCCTCACGCACGTAGGCACGAATGACCGGCATACCGCTGACGCTTTCCTGGACACGACTCGACAGATCGGCCAGGCCGGCCTGCACGTTGAGCGTGCGCTCCATGAGCTGGCGGCTCATCGCTCTGACCACCAGAAACATGAAGGGATACGGAGTAATCGCCAACAGGGTCAGGATCGGGTCCATGGCCAGCATGGCCGCCATGGCATACACGTAATACAGGGGGGTGTTCAGGATGTTGATAATGCCCAGGCCGAGCAGCAGCCGCACCGCGGTCACGTCGTTGACCAGGCGCGACATCAGGTCACCAATGGGCTGGCGCTGGTAATAGCTCAGCGACAGGGTCTGCAAATGCGCAAACAGCTCGTTGCGGAGCTGGTACTCGATATCCCGCCCGACGTTGAAGATCAGAAAGCGCGAAAAGGAGCGGACAATCCCCTGGAGCAGGGCAATGCCGATAATCAGCAGGACCGTAGACACAATCTCGCGGACCGGCCGACCGTGCTCGATCCCCTCGACCGCCTGCTTGAGCAGCCACGGGATGGACATGGCCAGGGTCGCCGTCGTCACCAGACAGGCGATGCCACGCATATACCGATAGCGGTATTGATAAATATAGCCCCACAGACGTTGCATGCGTTCCGCTCAGCTGAGCGGGGCTGCTGCCTCTGACACGGCCCGTGAGTCCGTCTCCTCAACAAGACGTGCTATCCGCATCATCAGCCCCACCGTTGCCCACCACACCAGCCCGACTTCCGCATCACCCCAGTTATACTGGGTCAGGCCGCCAATCAGAAAACCGACCAGGCCGAGCCAGCAGCCCAGGGTCAGGCTTCTGAGCGGCTCGGTTCGTTGTCTCGTATAGGCACGCCAGCCCGTCATGATAATCGAGCCGACCAGGAAGAGAAAGGCCGCCAGACCGAGCAGGCCGGCATCCACCCACATCTGGAGGAAATTATTGTGCGCATGCGCATCGGTATCCGCTTGGGGGTAGCGCTGATAAAAAGTCTCCCGAAACTGCTTATAGTTCCCAAACCCCCAGCCGGTCAGGGGGCGCTCTTTAATCATATCCATATTGGCCAGCCAGATCTGACTGCGCCCGATATTGGCCTGAAGGTCAAAGAGCGAGAATCCACGTTCGCGCACCCCCGGCCCGGCGCTGACAAAGAGCAGACCGCCCACCGCCACGCCCCCGATCACGGCCAGCACGGCGCGGCGGCCCTGTACCAGCCCATACATCACCAGCGACACACCGTAGGCGATCCAGACGCCGCGCGTGAGAGAGAAAAACAGGGCCAGCAGCATGCACACCCAGCCAACACCCGCCAGGAGACGCTGCCGTGGTACTAATCCGGGAGACAATCCCCAGGCAGTAATCAGGCAGAGTGGAAAGAGCAAGGCATGGGCATAGGTAATCCCGGACGGATGCAGCCCTTTCACCCGGTAGCCTTCCTGGCGGCCAAACCAGAATGGGTCGAGGTTGGACTCCTTGCCGACCAGGGTTTTGGCCAGATCAAGCCCGGTAAAGTGCTGCACAATGCCGTAGGCCGCAACTGCGCCGGCCACCCAGAGCGCAACGATCAACAGTTTTTCTGCTTCCCGCCCGTTGCGGACGAGCACAAAGACCGCCAGACAGCCACCCATGAGCCACATTTTCCGATAGCCGATGAAGGACTGAAGCGGGTCAGGGCTCAGAACGGTTGAGACCAGGAGCGCACCGAAGAAAAAGAGGAAGGGCTGCCACAGCGGCACGCGGGGCAGACAGCGGGTCCGCCACAGCGTATAGCCGAGGAAGGCCAGCAGACAGCCCAGCGCGGTTTGCTGCAGGGCGATGGGTAAATTCCAGCTCGCAAAGAACAGCACGAGCAGGCCGACCCGCACAGAGTCGTCCCAGCGCTGGGCTTGTATCAGGGCCGACACAATCCGAATCCTATACACCCCGCCTGGTCAGGATGACCTTGACCGTTTCCGTCAAGACGCGGACGTCCAGCCACAGCGAATAGTTATAGATATAGGCCAGGTCGTATTTCAGCTTGTACTCGGGTGTCGTGTGGTATTCGCCGTTGACCTGGGCCAGGCCGGTCAGACCCGGCTTGACCTGCAGGCGTTCCGCGTAACCGGGAACCGTCTGTTGAAACTCGGCCACAAACTCGGGCCGCTCCGGGCGGGGACCAACCAGACTCATGGACCCGTTGAGCACATTGAAAAGCTGCGGGATTTCGTCAATCCGGCTGGCCCGCAACAGGCGCCCGACCGGCGTCACCCGGCTGTCGTCCGAGCGCGCCAGCACCGGTCCGGTCCGGGCCTCGGCCCCATGGACCATGGTGCGCAGTTTATACAGGATGAACTCTTTTCCATGCCGCCCCACCCGACGCTGCCGGTACAGCATCGGTCCTGACGACGAGAGCTTGACCAGGCAGGCGGCCACACACACCAACGGCAAACACAGGACCAGCAGGACGCCGGCAATCAGACGATCGCTGATACTTTTTACCATAAAGGCCAGCTCTTCCCGCGGATTTTTCAGCACCTCGACCAGGGGCACATCGTGCAGACGCAGGGACGAAACCCGTCCCACCAGAATGTCGTACACGGAGGGCACCACCAGGACGCGCGGCCGCTCAGCCGCCAGGTGACCGGTCGGCAGATTCAACAGCCGGTCAACAAACGTATCTTTCCAGCTGGCCGACGACAGGAGAATGACCTCATCGATCTCGACCCGTTCGAGGACCTGGGGCAGACTGTCCAGCCTGCCCAGCCACGGGATATCCCTCTCTTCCTGTGTCTGACAGGCGGGCTCCTCCAACCCGATTGCGCCAACCACCTCGAGGCCGGGAGACGGGCGGAGGTCCGTCAGACTGGAGAGAAACATCCGCACATCCTGCGCCAGACCGATCAGCAGGACGCGCACCGGACTGGCGTGTCCGAGGCGATGCTCCGTCCAGAGTCGTACGCCAACAATGCCAAGGGTGTTAAACGCCCAAAAGGCCACCAGCACGGAGCGCGGGAAGGACAGGTCACCGCGAAAGAAATACCAGGCCGCAGTGGCCAGCAGTTGGATGCCGAGGGCCATCGCCACCCGCGTCACCAACCGGACACGCTGGTGCAGGGAATGCTGGTCGTACAAGCCGAAGAAATAGAGCAGTACCACCTGCGTTCCCAGGAGGAAAAGCAGAGGATGGGCAACCTCGGTGAGACGCGAGGCCGGCAGGAAATCCGCCGTCAGGGGAAAAGGCAGATAGACGCGCAGGGAAAAGGCGCTCCCATACGCAATGCCGGCCCACACCAGGTCGACCAGCACCAGCAGCAGAACGGTCTGATCGTTTCTTCGGGGAGATCGTCCTTGCGTTCCGGACGGGGGTGCGGGTTTCACAGTGTATCGCTCTGCCTCGGGGCGTTTGGAAATCGCGCGTACAGCGCCCGACGAGAGACTATATACCGATGCTTCCAAAAGTAGTAGGCAAGACCGCGCAGATGTTTCCAGCCCAGGCGCGAGAACGCGGAGCGGGCGATGCGCTGCTCGGCGTGCGTCACCACCGCGGCCGGCTGGTAGACCACCTGCCAACCCGCCTGCTGCATGCGCAGACACAGATCAACATCTTCCGGACCGTAAAAAATCCGTTCGTCCAGCAGGCCGACCTCATCCAGCGCCCGCCGGCGGATGAGTTGGCAGGCGCCAATCATATAGTCCACCGGCCGGAGCGTATCGTGCGCCCAGTCCGCCAACTCGGCCCGCCGGGCAGCCCGGCGCGTGAGCGCGGACGGAAAACGGCGTCCGAGCTTGTCCAGGAGGGTCGGAAACAAACGGCACGACAGACACAGTTGCCCCTCGACATCAACGAGTTTGGGCCCGCACAGGCCGATCTCCGGCCTGGAGTCAAGCAACCGGACAAGCTGATCCAACGCGGTCGGATGCACAATCGTATCGTCATCCAGGATGAGGATGTATTCTCCCTGCGCGTACCGGATGCCCTGATTCCGCGCCGGTGCAACCCCACGGTTTTTCCGATTCGCAATAATACGGACGCGAGGGAAGCCGTCCCTCAATAACGACACCGTCTGATCCTGCGAGCCGTTATCCACCACAATCACCTCGTGGCTGGCCGTCAAACCGGCAGGCAGCGAAGCCAGACAGGCCTCAATCGTAGACGCGGAATTCCAGGCCAGAATGACAACCGAGACCTTCATTGTTGAGCTCATGATTGACCTGATTGTCCGGACTGCCCGGACCTTACCTGTTCTGCGACGGACCACTCCTTGGTTGACGTAAAGGGACGATACAAGGAGTAAAATCCGGCCCGTTTGAGACGTCTCCAGGCCCACAGCCTGGCCAGCCCCCGAATACCCAGGGCCAACAGGACCAACCCGTACTCACGCATCCGAATTCTGCGCAAAAACCCGGCCCAGGGATACTCCGCGACCGGGCCGTTTTCGAGCAGGTGCGCGTGCTGGCGGCGAATCTGCATTTTACCGCCCTCGGCCCGCACCCGCTCGGCAAAGTAATCGTGCCAGGTCTGCGGCAGGACAAAAAACACCTGAGCCTGCGTGGCTTTACGCACGCGTTGTTTGCCGACCGCAACCGTCAGCCAGGCATCTTCCAGCAGCAGGTCTTCCGGCAGGGGCTCGCTCAGCGCCTCTTTGCGTATCAGGAAGAGGCGACCGCCGGCATTACCGAAGTTGAATCGATACGGCAGGGCGCCCATCCGACTCCAGATACTCGCCGTGGCCTCCAGCATCGGGACTTCACGTGCGGCAACCAGCCCCAACTGCGGTTCCGTCCGCATACGCGCATATAAAGAGGCAATGGCCTGCGGGTCAATGCGGACATCGGCGTCACAGAACAGGAGCAGGTCGCCGCAGGCCCATTGCCACAGGGTATTCATGGCTCTGGGCTTCCCCCGCCAATCCGCCAGCAGCACGCGACACGTCCATTTCCCCTGCCCCTCAGTTCCCGGAGAGGACTGGCACTGTGTGTGCGTTTGAACCTGCTCTGCGGAGGAGAGGGCAATTTCCTGTATCGCTATGGCGTGACGCGCACAAAAATCCCGGACCGCCAGCAGCGGCGGACAGGCCCCTCGACTCGGCTCAGGGCCCGGCTGGTCCGGGCCGACCCCGTTAATGCAGATGAGCAGCTCTCGCACACAGCCGGCCGGAAGCTGGGTGGACAGGCCGGCCGCAAACAGACTCTCCAGCGTGCTGCCCAGGCCCGGTTCATCCGCCCGGCACGGAATGGTCAGCGAGAGTGTTTCGTCAATCATCACAAGCAGGAAGGATCGACCATGTCGGGCACATCGTTGCGGTTAATGTAACATAGCGGTCAACCGGAACCGGCGGCTCCGACGCCTATCAATTTCTCTCGTCACCGACAAGCCGGACACTGCCCTTTGAGTGGCCGTGCTTTGAGCATACGATGCTCAGGTGGACGACTGGAATCCTATCAGCAATATACCGCTAATACATATCTTGTCGGGATGTTTGTCGAGGTACAAAGCGCGGACGGCCATGCGCACGAGGTGAGCATTGAGGATTATCACACAGGATGAAATCGGGAGGCAGGCTATGACGCGAGTAAAGACCCATCCCGGACAGATGCTGCGGGCGGAACTGGAAGCGAGAGGCATGAGCGCAAACCAACTGGCGCTCGCCCTCCAGGTCCCGGCAAACCGGATTACTGCCATTCTTCGGGGCGAACGGGCGGTCACGGCCGAGACTGCCGTACGCCTCGGCCGCTACCTCGGAACCGGCCCGGCATTCTGGATGAACCTGCAAAGCGGATACGACATATCGGTCGTGGAGAGCGTCAAGGGGCGTGTAATCGAAGGCGAGGTGCCGGCCTCGGTTTCGTAACGCTAGACCGGTTTACGATACGTTGTCGCCGTGCCAGTCCGCTCTCGGCTCGGGCTTTCGTAGGGTGCGCCCTGCGCACCAGGAGGCTGATGCATGGGATACACCCTACGGCAGGGACCGGCGGGCGATACGGAAGCGTACATTGCGCTAGAGCGTTTTACGATAGGTTGTAGCCGTGCCAGTCCGTTCTCGTCATGCCGGACTTGATCCGGCATCCAGAGGCCGGGGGGGCTGGAAGCCTGGATTCCTGCCTCCGCAGGAATGACGAGCGGCTACACAGAATCGCAATCTGCTCTGGCCCGCCTTCTTGACATTCAGACGGGTCGCTCTACGTCTTCACTCTCTCTCCACTCCACAAGTGGTGCCGGGAGCGCCTCAACATCGATATACGGCGAGACCCCTGAGAGCGTCACAGCCACGAGACGGTCCTGGTTATCAAACTCTCCGTGCGCCTGCTCGGTGATGTCGCGTGTCTCCTCTATCAGAGCGTTGGAGAACTCAACATAGAGGATATCTCCGTCCGGGTAATACTGGAGCTTCACGTCTACCTCCTGCCTCATTATGGTTTGAAACCCCGATCAAAGAAAGCGATAGTGGTTCAGTGCAAAAGACGCCGGTAGTGTTGTTCGAGCAGGGCCGCATCGGCGGCAATCGACCGGACGGCGGGGAATGCCTGCGAGAGCCGGGCGACCAAATCCGGTTCGGTAATAAAACGGTTCATCTTTTGACGCAGATCATCGATGTTGCGCGGCTGGAAGAGGAGCCCGTTCACGCCATCCCTGACCCACTCGCGCATGCCGCCAAAGTCGGCGGTGATCACGGGCGTATGGGCCAGAAAGGCTTCCCGAATCACCAGCGGCGCATTTTCATACCAGATCGAAGGCACGATGACGACATCGACCTCGGCCAGAATACGGCTGAGTTCATGCTGTTCGTAGCGGCCCATACACCGGATACGGGGAGAATTGGCCAACCGGGAGCGAAAGCCTTTCTCGTCCGGATAGGGCGCATAGGCCGCCTCTCCGCCATAGATACGCAGTTCTGCGGGCAGGGTCTGGAAGGCTTCGACCAGCAGGTGGACGCCTTTCACCGGGTCAACAACACCAATATAGCCGAAGATGAGGGGCCGCTTGTCCCTGTTTTTCCGGGGAACAAGAGCCTTCGGGGCGGGCTGAATGGCGTCGGTCTGCAAACCACACTCGTGAAACAGAATTTTCTCCGGCGGTATCCCGAAAGCCACAAACTGCTCGCGCAGGAAACGCGACGGGGCCAAAAACAGCGAAACCGATGCACACAGCGCCCGAATATGGGACATGCGGGCCTGAATCTGTTGCTGAGCGGCAAACGAGACGGACTGAGAAACAACACGTTTCCCATACCAGCGCCGCGCCTGCTCCCTGAGCCGGGATTGTTGACCGAGGAACGGTTTCAGCCAGCGATAGAGGGCCGACATCCTGGTATCGAGCAAATGGTGGAAACACTGGGCGCAGCCGGAATCGGTCTGTCCCGGACAGACCGATAAATCGGGTTTCAGAAACCGGCCGCGTTGACAGATCAGCCAGTAGTCGTGCAACGTCATCACCACGGGAATATGACGCCGGGTCGCTTCTCGCACACACGTTGTGGACAGGTAGACCAGATGCTGAAAATGGACGATGTCGGGCTTGAAACGATCCAGCAGCGCCCCAAAACGGGCGGCAATGGTGTCGTTTTGATAACTGTCGGCAAAGGTCGTGGCTTCCCGCCGGGTATTGTTGATACGGCTGATTTCGACATTCGCGACCGTCGTTGTTTCCACCGCGTGCTCAGGCTGCCGTGCGTTCTCGCGCCGCGCAAAAACCGAGACCGCGTGCCCCCGCCGCGCCAGCTCCCGGACAAGGGCGGCCGCGTAGGTTTCGGTCCCTCCCAGATATTCCGGCGGTAAACCGTTGACGACCTGGACAATGCGCATGTTCTACAGCCTCGCAGGGCCTCTCTTCCACGTATCTATACTTCCCCTCGGAGGGAAGAGGCCCATGTCAACGGAGGGCGGGCTCCCAGGAGAAAGAAAAGAAAGGAAGAGAGTACGAGAGCCCCCGCGCCATTGAGAAAACAGCCTGGATCAGTTATGACAGGCCCGTTACATATACATGAAAAATATATGAACCGTGCGGCATACGGAGGGAACAACACGTGCACCGATTCGGGCATCTTAGCCTCATTGTCTTTTTCCTTAGTCTGACAGTCCCCTCTGCGGCCTACGCCTATCTCGACCCGGGCAGCGGCAGCATGCTGCTCCAACTCGTCCTGGGCGGCCTGGCCGGCCTCGCAGTGATCGCCAAGCTCTACTGGCATCGGCTGCTCACTCTCTTCGGTGTCCATTCTCAGCAGGCGGAAAACGATTCGGAAACGAATTCGGACTCCCTCACGACTTCAGAGCCCTCTGACCGCCCGCAGTAGATTCGAAGAGAGCAGACGAGAGCAATCCCGTCTCCCTTTTTCACCTGCCCAGACTCATACCAGCATGGTTGCCCCCTACTTTGAGCCGGGTTCATTCCGTGACCGTACCAGCCGGGTCTTTTACCAGGACGGAGCGGTTCTGCGCGGCCTCAATGCCCATGCCGCCCAGGAGTGGGAAGTCCTCAAGACCAAGCCATTCTTTCAACAATCCATGGCCGAGGGGAAAATTGTCCGCACCGAGCAGGTCGAGTCTACAGACTCCTCACCCAACGCCGAACACTGGTCCGTTATTCTCAAACATCAAGCCATTCCATTTATCTCCTATCCCTACGAGTGGCCATTCAGCATGTTGCAGGCCGCCGCGCTGCTGACCCTCGAACTCCAGACCGCCGCCCTGAACGTCGATATGACCCTCAAAGACGCGACGCCCTTCAACGTCCAATGGTCCGGCAGCCAGCCCGTCTTTATCGATATTCCCTCGTTCGAGCGGCTGCGGCCCGGCGAGCCGTGGGTCGGATACCGCCAGTTCTGTCAGCTTTTTCTCTACCCGCTTTTTCTGCAGGCCTACAAGGATATACCCTTTCAGCCCTGGTTGCGCGGCAGTCTGGAAGGCATTGAGCCCGCCCAGTGCGCCCAACTCATGTCGCTCAGAGACATGTTCAGACCGGGCGTATTGTCGCACGTCATTCTCCAGGCCAAGGCCCAAGCCTCGTACGCCCGGACAGAGCGCAACCTCAAGAAAGACTTACGGCAGGCCGGCTTTCACAAGACGTTGATTCAGGCCAATGTCGGCCGGCTCCGGAAGCTGGTGGCTCAACTGACCTGGAAGCAGTCGCAGTCAACCTGGTCGGGTTACACCGAGGCCCTCCCCTACACGGAAAGCGAACAACACCAGAAGGCCGATTTCGTGCGGCGTATCACCCATTCCCGACGCTGGAATATCGTCTGGGATCTCGGCTGTAACACCGGCACGTTTTCACGCATTGCCGCAGAAAATGCGGACTATGTGCTGGCAATGGACATCGACACTCTGGTGATCGAGCGCTTCTATCGTGAGCTTACGAGAGACCGATCCCCCAATATTCTGCCCCTCATCGGCAATGTGGCCGACCCCGCCCCGAATCTCGGCTGGCGGGGGCTGGAACGCAAGGCCCTGGTTGAACGCGGCAGGCCCGACCTGACCCTCTGTCTGGCCTTGCTTCACCATGTGGTTATCAGTGCCCATATTCCGCTCAGAGAGTTCATCACCTGGCTGGCGAGTCTCGGCACGGCCCTGGTGATTGAGTTCGTCACCCGCGACGACCCCATGGTCCGGACCCTGCTGCGGCATAAGGCCGATCACTACACGGACTATGACCTGGAGTATTTCGAGCGCTGTCTGGCCGAGATGTTTACAATTGACCAACGAGAGACACTCGAATCAGGCACGCGCATACTCTACTCCGCGCGGAGCAAACGCCAGGTGTGAGACGATAGGGATATGGGTCTCGCACCTCCATCTCTCCGCTCTCATAACACGCAGGCGGACTTTCTTTTTCCCGGCCTGCATCTTCTTGTCCTGTGGAACTTCGCAGTCGCCCAACCGCTCTTTGATCTCTTCTCCCGTACCGCGGAATTCTTCGTCCTGCGTCAGTCGCCGGCGCTTGACATAGCCCTGTTCGCCATCCTCCTGAGTATTGTTGTTCCGGCTCTGGGCGTACTTGTTACCTGGGGAATCCGCGCCGTCCATACAGGGTCAGGCGTAGGGCTGCATTTGTTCCTGGTTGGGGGATTGTCCGCAATGCTCGCTCTCCAGGCATTGCAGATGCTCCAGACACTTCCCCATATTTCGGGCCTGGTCCTGATGCTCGGAGCTGGCGGGATCGGGCTTCTCGCCAGCGTCAGCTATCATATACTGCCTCTGGTCCGAACATTCTGCACGCTCCTCTCACCCGGCATCGTCCTCTTTCCGGTTCTCTTTCTCTTCTTCTCTCCGGTCTCAACGCTGCTGTTCTCGTCACCCGTTGATATTGCTCAGGTGAAGGTCAACGACCCGCCACCCATCGTACTGGTGATCTTTGATGAGTTCTCGTCGATCTCCCTCATGGATAAAAACCGTCAGATAGATGCTGGGCGCTATCCGAATTTTGCCGCATTTGCAGAAGACGCAACCTGGTTCCGCAACGCCTCGACAATGAGCAGTTGGACTCCCCGGGCGGTCCCGGCCATCCTCACAGGCAGCTATCCGGTTCCGAATCGGCTCCCCACCGTCTCCGGGTATCCGCGTAATATCTTCACGCTGCTCGGCGGAACCTATGCCGTCCGGGCCCACGGCACCATTACGGAACTCTGCCCGCATGAATTATGCAACCAGCTCCGAGAGCCCTGGAGTGTCCGTATGCGGACACTCCTTTCCGATATCAGCATCGTCTATCTGCACATTCTCCTGCCGGAAGATCAGAAAGCCGGCCTGCCTTCGCTCCAGGCGCGCTGGAAGGACTTTGCGGGCGGTCCTGCCCTGTTATCCCAGGCCGAGGAACGTCAGATTCCCGCTCACGCCTGGAAATCCCTTCAGGATTCGATCCTGGCACAGTTGGACCTGCGCTTGGACCGGCCCCGGATATTTCACAGTTTTCTCCACGCTATTCGACCGACACACCAACCGACATTGCACTATCTGCATATCCTGTTGCCCCACGTGCCCTATGAGTATCTTCGGTCGGGCCAGACCTACAGTGCAGATGGCGGCCACCCCGGAATCGCGGAGGAAATGTGGAGTGGTGATACGTGGGCGGCCACCCAGAGTTATCAGCGCTATTTGCTCCAAGTAGAATTTGTGGACACTCTCCTGGGACAGTTGATCGCTCACCTGAAATCGGCGCGACTATACGAAAAATCGCTGATTGTCATTACAGCCGATCATGGTGCCAGCTTTCGTCCGCACGATAATAGGCGCGCTGTTACAAAAACGAATTTTGCCGACATCATGGCTATCCCGCTCTTTGTCAAGGCACCATTTCAGCAGCAGGGCGAAATTCTTGATCGCAATATGGAAACCATCGATATCCTGCCTACTATAGCGGATATCCTGGGAATCAAGCTGCCCTGGCCGGTTGACGGCGGCTCGGCGTTTTCGCCCGAACCACGAGCAGGAACCGAGAAATCATCTTCTCTTTCTACGCAAATCGCCCTGGATCGGTTTAACACTGCGGTCCGGGAAGCGGTCGGCAAACAAGCCGACCGCTTCCCGCCTGATGATCCGGTAGTGCCCCACGCTTCACTTTCGGCTCTCGTAGGACAACGCATCCAGGATATGCCCATGAGTGAGGATACCCAATTTGCAATCACGATCGATCAGTTAAAGCATTTTGCTCAGGTCGATCCGAAAGCACAGTTTCTCCCTGCTCACATCACCGGCACGCTCCACTCCGAAGAATTCAGATTCATCGCCCTCGCGTTGAATGAAACCGTGCGGGCCGTCACACAGCCCTGGTCTTTTGCAGTCAAGGGAAGAGACGGACGGTGGTCAGCATTGCTTGACCCTCAATTTTTTCGATCGGGCAAAAATACGCTTGAAGCCTTTGGAGTGAGAACACGGAACGACCGGGCAACCCTCGTCCGTGCAGCAGGCTCCCCGCAGCACCTGCCTGTATTCCGGCCACGGGCTGAAGAGCAGAAAGACTTGCAAAAAGAGGAATAATCACCAACGCCTGCCGGGAACCGAGGCCGCTTGACCACCACGTTGAAATCGAGAAAGTAGATGCGTATCCAGGTGGGGAGCCGGAGCAGATTCTCCTCTACATCTTTGTCTCTTTCTCCAGGAATCCCTGAAAAAAGTCGGACAGTTGTTGGAAGGTCGAAGCGTCCAGGCGGCCGGACCAGTCGGACGTGTAGAGCGAAAAATTACTGTGATTCTCATCGTTCGTCTCATTCCCCACGGACTCCCTCAGAGTGTAAATCAGGAACGCTTCAATATGATTGGTATGAAGAAAGTTCGCCGGAACCTGCTCGAAAAAGGCGTCCCATTTGTCTTCCCAGACAATCGCCCCTACCCCGTCCGGTATCCCCGAAGCGCGGTCATAGATAAAAATATTCCAATGCCGAGGAATCGACGCGTTGGCTTTGCCTAATTTCTTTGTTGGAATCCCGAACTCCGTCACCCATAGGGCTTTTCCCGATAAACCGTAGCTCTTCTCCAAGTCGGGCTCGGCAACCAGGGCGGCCAGCTCACGAATGAAATCAAAGCGTTTGAAATAGTCCCGAGCGAAGACACGAGGATTCAGAGTAGGCCAATCCTCTCGCGACTGCGCGTCAACAAACATCATATCGTGTATGTCATGTCTGGGCCAATGATAGGGATGGATGGCAATTTTATCGACATATCGAAAGGTCTCCGGATTGGCTCGGAACATCCGCACGAACCAGTCGATATTCACATGGGTGACCGCAGCGGATACCACGACCATATCCGCCTTTCCCTGTGCAATTTCATCCTTGGCGGCGAATGAAACATGCTCGTGCAACTGGGCAAAAAACTTGACATAAACATCAAATTTCGATCCCCAGCGAAAATCTTTCAGAGGGGTTTCGCTGGCGGGCACGGGGAGAGGTTGTTCCTGATAATACCCATCTTTCCGAATACACCCCTTCCCCGGCAGGTCGTTTTCCGGGACCTGAGACAGATGCAGTTGCGTAATATATTTATCGCACGGATACGCGTCCGGGTTGAGCGCCTTTTCGATTTTCAGTTCGTCCGGCAGCCACATATAATCGGGCTCATTGATCATCTCAATCGCCGCAACAACCGGGAACATGGCGGGCGTTCCGTCTCGTGCATAGCCCCGTCCGTAGCGCTGCACCAACTTGCGGACAAAGCGAATATGCGTTTCCTGGTAGAGCCCCCGGACCTCCTCCCCGTTGGGTGCTTCGATGATCTCCGCTGGCGGGAAGGAAGTTAAAACGATGGTCGCCAGGACGGCCGGGTATGTATTCGCCGGGTCGGCTGCCAGTTCTGCATTGTATTTTTGGATGCCTGCCAGGAGGGCGTCCCACTGTTGCCACCGCAAAGGCTGGCCGGTTACGTCTTGATCCTTTTCCATTCCGGCCAGGCTGGCCCGTAAAAATGTCGAGATTTTCTCTGTGGACGCAGCAATCGAGTCAGTATCAATCTGATAGAGCGGCTTGCGGGTTGACGCAGTGGCCGACGGCAGTCCTGAGCCGAGCACCGTCCACATATAGATCGGCACACGTACCATATTCCCGTGCAGCCTGGACGTATGCTGCGCCATCAGGTAGCCCTGCTCTTCAAGGTAAGTTAATCGTTCAGCCTCGTTCGCAAAGACTTCCGCTACCTGCCAATCCGGTCCCATGATAGAGAAGCCGACATATCGCGGAGCGCCTTGGCTCGTCGGAGTTCCCTGGCCAGTCGGAAGAGGCGTCTCGGAGTGACATCCGGACACCCCGGCAAGAATCAGGAAAAAGAAGGTCCACAACCGAGCATAAAAACGCCAAGTGGTTCTCATACAGAGCCCTAACACGGTCCTAGCCTGTCACCAGTGTTCTACCGAACCGACAGCCGCACCGTATACGCATTGCCGTTCCAGCTCGGCGCTCCGGCCTCATAGCGGAACCCGGTCACTTCGCACATGGCTCTGAGCGCCTCAGCCGTCGGTAGCCACCACCAGGGACCGAAATCCTCAAAGCTCCACTCCGCCACCTCCCGCGTGATGCCGAACGCCCCGTCACCGACAATGCCCTGCCAATACGCCTGGACAATCTCACGCTCGCGGCCCTGGAGAGCCGGAACACACAGCATGGCCGCGGCGGGCAGCTCAAGGACCCCTTGTGCGCTTTCGACCCGAGTCGCGGTGATCGCCGAGGTGAGGACGAGGGCCTCACCGGTTATCCTGCGTAAGGCGCGTAAAAACTGCATGGGCTCGGGCATATGGTACAGCACCCCGGAGCAGTGCACGACATCGAACTGCGGGCGAGGGTCGGCCTCTGCCAGGGTCAGGATATCTGCGCTGACACACTCCACCGCCGGCAGCCGGAGCGTGCGCCGCCGCTCCTCAAACAACGACCACAACTCACTGTCGGGCGGTGAGACATCAATCATGCTCAGCGTGCGCGCACCGTGCGTATGGGCAACCGAGACCTTCTCGTTGACCGTCCCCCACAACCCGCCGACATCGGCAAACGATTTTCCGGCCACAACCTGGCGAATATAGGTATCCCGCACATCCCTACTCATAGGACTCCTCTTACGGAGTAAAAAACGCCGGTTGAGTTCGTCACCCGCGACGATCCCATTGACCCTGATCCCTGTTACGCCTTGCGGCTATGGCTATGGTAGAGCACATAATGAGGAGAGCGATACTATGCGCGCCGATACTATTGTACAAGCCCGAATTGACCCCGATATAAAGGCGCGAGCGCCTAAAAGGGAAAATCTGCTCCCTCTCCCCTGGAGGGAGAGGGCTGGGGTGAGGGGGAATAAGCAAACTGACTCCCAGCCCCCCCGGCCTCTGGATGCCGGATCACGTCCGGCATGACGAGAACGCACCGGTACGGCGACAACGTATCGTAAACCGCTCTAGCGCCATTTACGCTTCCGTATCGCCCGCCGGTCCCTTCCGTGGGGTGTGCATCCCACGCACCAGCCTCCCGGTGCGCAGGACGCCCCCTACGAAGGCTCCCTCTCCCCTGGGGGGAGAGGGCTGGGGTGAGGGGGAACAAGCAAACTGAACCACGGCCCATGTTTGCTGTGTCATTTTCCAAAAACACAAGATACTGTATACGAGGAATAATGAGGAGCACGAAGGGCATGACCGTTAAGCCGGAAGACATCCAATTAAGCCCAGGGCAACAGCGGGTGCTGATCCCACGCCTCTGGGAGCGCGTCCTCTCTTGCCATATTGGCAGAAGCGCCCTAGATTACCCCACAAGACAGACACATACTGTTGTTGAATGGAGAAAATGATGGATAGATTACCGCTCTTTTTTACGTTTCAAGACAGGATATTCGGGAGCGGATTTCTTGCCGAAGTTGAAGCGTGTGGTCGGGCGGTGGTGGAGTGCAACTCCGACGAAGAGGGAATGGTCTGGATCAACGGCGTCCAACCCGGAGGCATTGCGGCGGGGGCCGCAACGCGCACGGCTGCTTACGTCGAATTCAGGGAAGCCTATAGAGAGGTGCTTTTTGATATTGCCGAAGAACAGGCCACGTTCGCCAGTTTCAAAAAAGCCGTGCTCCAATTCTTCTCCGAAGTCTGCCGACCAACAGACGCAGAGTGGTGGGCAGCAGTAGAGCAGGTCAGAGCGGTGGGGCACCAGGAAGAAGGACTCGCAAGAAAATCGGCGGATACTACAGAAGCAACCATCACGATTCAAAAAGTGAAGAGTACGCCAGAGTACAATGTGACCCCGGTTGAGGACCAGCAACTGGTTGTGCTCGATATGGCTGCATAGTCCTCCCACTTCCTGCTTGACTTATGGCGACCTCGGGACGTGCTCGTATGAGCAAAATACGGCGCATGCTGGACAAGTGTGCGTCCGGCTATTCTATTGAGAAAAAGAAACATAGGCAGTGGGTCCGATACAACGGGAAAACCTACCACCTCTCCAAGGGAGCGCACGGTGAAGATGACCCTGAGATTCAAAAAGGAGAGATTAAACAAATGGTCAGACATTTGGAGATAGATGAGAAATGTGCCGAGCGGCATCTTGAGATGCTGAGGTAGGAACGGACCAAAAAATTCCCCTATCCTACGCAAACAAACGCAGCTTCTAAAAAAAGCGCGGGCGACTGAGTCGCTGGAAGCGCCGGGACTATCCGTATCGCCCGCCGTTCCCTTCCGTAGGGTGCATCCCACGCACCAGCCTCCCGGTGCGCAGGGCGCCCCCTCACCCCAGCCCTCTCCCCTGGGGGGAGAGGGCTGGGGTGAGGGGGAACAAGCAAACTGAACCACGACCCATGTTTGCTGTGTCATTTTCCAAAAACACAAGATACTGTATACGAGGAATAATGAGGAGCACGAAGGGCATGACCGTTAAGCCGGAAGATATTCGATTAAGCCCAGGGCAGAAGCGCGTGATAGCCGAGCAGGCAAACAGAAACGGGGAACCGTGGCAGAGCGTCTTACAGGAAGCCCTTGACTCCAGCGGTGTCGCCGACCGTGAAGGTCTGGATTCAGAATTCATGGACTGGTGCGCAGAACAGGTACGCGGGGAAGATATTATCTCTCTTGACGAGGCGCACGGTATACTTTCCAGATGTTCAGGATCGCTGGCTCACGATATCATTGATGACCGTAGCGACCGCTAAATGCCGTCGATTTTTTCGTCTCTGCGGATAAAGACCTGTGTGAGGCGGCTGAGTCTGAGGGATGTTGCTCTACTCGGCCTTGTCACCCGCGACGATCCCATTGACCTTGATCCCGGTTACTCTATGGTGAGGCATCCCCTGAGGAGACCGGCACTATGCGTACGGATACCGTTGTACGAGCTCGCATTGATCCAGATATAAAGGCACGAGCGGCTGAAGCACTGGAAGCGCTGGGACTGTCCGTATCGGACGCCATTCGTCTGCTGCTGGCACGCATCGCGGAGGAAAAGTGCCTGCCATTTACGGACCGAGTGCCCAATGCCGTCACCGCCAAAGCGATAAACGAGTTGGAGAGTGGCAAGGGAAAACGCTTCGACACGCCGGACGATCTGTTTCAGGACCTGGGAATTTGACAAAACGTGCTCACCCCGGTCCGCTCGACGCAGTTCAAACGCGACGTCAAGCGACTAGCGCCATTTACGCTTCCGTATCGCCCGCCGTTCCCTTCCGTAGGGGGCTCCCTCTCCCCTGGGGGGAGAGGGCTGGGGTGAGGGGGAACAAGCAAACTGAACCACGCCCAAGTAAACCGTCTCTTTGCCAATCCCTCCTCACTCAGGGGGTTCCCTCACGCAGCAAGCGCCGTTTGAGGCGATTTTTCAGGGATAACAGCCACGGGCGGTTGGTCTTGAGCAGAGCGCTATACACCGGCAGGAACATCCGCCGGACCGAAAAATACACCACCGTGCGCCAGGAACGGCCATTGCCTTAGCCCAAGCGGCGGGAGATGAGCACCTCGTCGCGAGGGTGCAGCGCACCCCCAGTCGTCTCGACAGTAACGCAACGCCGTAGCTGGGGAGGTATTGCAGTCTGAGCGGCCGGTGACGGCGTTGAGAGCCGTCTTGGTGGTGAGATCCGCTCCCACGCCTCACGCCGGGCGAATGACTTCAATCTTTAACCCCGTCGCCCGCACGACCGGAGCCAGCGTCGACCACCGGGGGTTCCCCTTGGCCGACAGCACGCGGTACAGACTCTCCCGGGGAATCCCCGCCCGTTTGGCGACCGCCGCCATGCCTTGTGCTTCAGCGACTTTCCGCAGCGCTTGCAGGAAGACGGCCGGCTCCTCGTCCTCTGCCGCTGCCGTCAGATATTCGGCGCTAAAACCGGGACCTTTGAGCTGTTCCCGCAGCCACTCGTTATGCTTCACCTGTTTCATGATCCCCTCGCTTGCGGCTGCCCCCTAGTGTGTCACGGTCTTGACCGCCAATTCTTCAACCGCGCCTTCGCTTCGGCAATATCAGCCTGCTGGGTTCCCTTGGTCCCACCACCCAACAGCAAAATGACGCGCTGCTGGATCGGAGCAAAATAGACGCGGTATCCAGGGCCATAATCAATTCGGAGTTCCATGACCCCACCTTTCACCGATCGACAGTCCCCAAGCAAGCCGAGTTCGAGGCGTTCCATCCGCGCCGCCATCCGTGCCACTGCCCTCCGGTCTCGCAGGCCGCTGAGCCAGGCATCAATCACATCGTGCCCGCCAGCAAGGCTCCCTCTCCCCTGGGGGGAGAGGGCCCGGTTGCGGCCTGGAAGGTCTTGCGCGGGCAAGGCTCCCTCTCCCCTGGGGGGGGGGGGCTGGGGGGAGGGGGGACAAGCAAACTGAACCACAACCAAGTAAACCGTCTCTTTGCCAATCACGCCTCACTCAGGGAGTTCCCTCACGCAGCAAGCGCCGTTTGAGACGATTTTTCAGGGACAGCAGCCACGGACGGTTGGTCTTGAGCAGAGCGGTATACACCGGCAGGAACATCCGCCGGACCGAAAAATACACCACCGTGCGCCAGGAATGACCATACGCGGCCACCAGGTGAGCCGGAATCAAGCGCGTTCCGGTATGTGCCGATTGTCCGGTGCCCTGCTCCTGTTCCTGCCAGAGCCAGTCCGTTACGGTGGTGATCCGCAGATACTCCACCGCTTGCGTTGCACAGGCGCGCCCGAGACCGAGGCCGGGAACCGGCGTGGTTGCCGCTTCCCGCTCCTGCCGTGCCGCTTCGCAGGCCGCCAGAATATTCTCGGTCATCTGCTCCAGTCGAAAGTGATCCAGAATACGCTGACGCCCCTGCCGGCCCATGCCTTTCCGTTGCTCCGGCTCGTCCAGCAGCCGGGCCAGGACGGTCGCATACTGCCGGGCCTCGTCTTCTTCCGTCCCCCGGTCAATCAGCACCCCGCATTCGAGTGTGACCAGCTCACGCTGTCCGCCCACGTCGGCCCCCACAACCGGCACCCCGCAGGCCAGGGCTTCATAGACCGAAAGCGCAATCCCCTCCCACTCCGACGGCAGAAAGAACAGGTCCGCCGCGGCCAGGAGGTCCCTGATGTCGGTATTGGACAACACTCCGACGAGGCGGACCTGCCGCTCCAGCCGGTGCTTGCGAATAAACGTCTTGAGCCACGCAGAATCCGGCCCGTCGCCGGCAACTATCAGCACGAAATCCGTCCGGTCTTGAGCGAGGCGGAGCGCTGTCTGCGCCAGGACTTTCGGTTGTTTCTGGGCGCAGATACGCCCGACAAACACAATCAGCGGCGTTGAAGCAGCAATATCGTAGTGCCGGCGGGCACGGCGGCCCCGCTCGGCATCGGGCTGCCAATAGTCCGTGTCGATATTCGTATGACACACGTCGATAGCGGCCGGGTCCGCACCCCGCCCGGCCATCCAGTCTTTCAGATGTGCCGACGACACCAGGCTGCGATCAAGCGTTTCCTGGTAATTGACCGACATCTGCGGATAGCCGCCGTTCTTCCACGCCTCTTCCTCAATATGGCAAAAATCAAGCAGGGGCAGCTTTGGAAAATGCGCCCGCAGATAGGGCAGGAGTTGGTAGCCGAATTCGCTATGCGAGACGAGCACCGCGTCCATCTCCCGGCTGTGGATCAGAGCACGCACAAAGCGCGGATAGTCCGCAGGCCGCAGAAAATGGTGCAGGATAAAAATATCGGGTGTCACGCGGGCAAACTGGGCCAGCCAGGGATGATCCCCGCTGAGGGTGGTCGCAATCGTCACTTCCCAGCCGCGCCGGACGAGCTGGCCGAGCAGATCCAGATTGAACTTGTCCGACCCGCCCATGGCCAGCCAGGGCACGAGCAGCAGCAGACGCGGCTTCTCCTTGTGGAGTCGATTCTCCCACGGGAGGGTATCGGAAACGGTTTCATACGGCACGAGCGGCGCGGCCTGGGGGGTGGGAAAATCCTCCCAGAGACGCGGGTAGCGCTGACGTAATTGTTTCCGAAAGTCAGCCTCGCGCTTCCCGCCATCCCAGTTGTCCCAGCGGTCGCCGTGATTATCGCGGCGGCGATACCAGTCGAGATACTCCGGCAGCGTCGTGCCCCAATGGCCCTCATCGGCGCAGTGCAGCCAGAAGTCCCAGTCTTCCAGTCCGCCCCGGATCGTTTCGTCATAGCCGCCAACGGCGGTATGCACGCTGCGCCGCACCGCGCTGGTGATGTCCACCAGATTCTGCTCCAGGAAGACGCCCCCGTTGTGGAAGCCCTGCTCCCACAGGTACTCGTTGGCATCAAAGCCGACCGAGTAGCCCTTCACGAACGCGAATTCGGGATGGGATTCCAATAACCAGATCCATTTCTCTATGGCGGTCGGCTCCAGCATATTGTCCGTATCGAGCTGGACGACGTACTCTGCCCGGGCGGCCCGATACGCCGTATTCCGTCCGGCGCTGGGTCCCTGATTGACCTCGTGATCAATCACCCGAATCCTTGGGTCGGTGTTGCGGCAGGAGTCGAGAATAGCCAGCGCGTCCGGGTCGGTCGAGCCGTCGTTGACGATAATCCATTCCCACTGCTGGAAAGACTGCCGCAGGACGGACCGCGCCGTCTCGTGAAAGATCGCCCCGGTGTTGTAATACGGCGTCACGATGCTCACGACCGGCGGGGCGGTCGGATCGGCCGGACGATAGTCATAGCCCGGACGCCGGTCCGAGGCCGGGGTGTTGGTGTAATCGGGACTGTTGGGATCAATCATTGTCTTTCACTGCATCCGGCTCCGTTTTAACTGGAAATTCCCGGACCGGCTCGACCAGTTTCAAACGTATACACAAGCGACCCCAAAAATTCTCCTGCCAGTGTGCGGCCTGTTCTTCGTGCTGCCGGGCAATGTTCTCCCAGTTGTTCCGCTGTTCTTCCATCCACGCCCCGGCCTTCTCCAGCTCGCCGATCCACGCCTGTTGCTCCTGCACGACCCGCTCATAATCCGTCCGCTGCGCTTCCAACCACGTTTTGCCTGTTTCGAGTTCTTCTATCCAGCCCTTCAGCTCACGAATCAAGTCGTTCTGGGTTGCGGCAACGCTACGCCAACTGGCCTGCTGGCCCTCCAGCCAGGCTTTCCCGCGCTGGAGTTCCGCGGCCCAGTGCCGGAGCGCATCAAGGGCGGTCAAGGCGTCGTCAAGGACCGGGCCGTCGGCGTGCGATCCCCGCTCATGGTACAGCCGGAGGCCACGGCGAGCCGCCGTGCTTATTTCCTCCACCCCGCGCTCGAATTGATAGGCGTGCGAGGCGTTGCCGCCGTGCCAACGATAGCGGACCAGGGGCTGCGCCAGAAAGCCGACTCGATACGTCAGGCACAGCCTGAGCCACATGGCATAGTCACAGGCAAAGCCCAGGTCCGGGTCAAATCCCCCCTGTTCGAGCAGGGCGCTCCGCCGGGCCAGGACGGTCGGCGCGCACACCCGGTTCCCGTTGAGCAGCAGGCTCCGAAAATACTCCGGCCCATCCCACAGCGTGTCCTCGGTCGTGTCTTCAATCCAGTCGGCAAACGAGCTTGGCGCCGACTCCTCGGCCAGTGTTTCCACCCCGGAATGGACAAAACCGACCGTTTCATCCGCGCTCAGCAGTTGAACCTTGCACTCCAGATTTTCGGGCAGCATGACGTCGTCCTGGTGAAAGAGACACACCAACTCTCCGGCGGCGAGTTCAAGACAGCGGTTCCAATTGGCCGGGATGCCCAGCCGCTCCGGGTTGCGGTGCAGCTGTATTCTCGGGTCGGAGAAGGACTGGACAATATCGAGCGTCGTGTCGGTTGAGCCGTCGTCAACAACCAGGAGTTCAAAATCCTGATAGGTCTGGTTCAGAATGCTGCGGAGCGCCTCTTCAATGTAATCCGCGCCGTTATACGTGGGCAGGCACACGCTCACCGACCGTGTCGGTTTTGGCCTTCCCTCTCCCTCTGGGAGAGGGCTAGGGTGAGGGCTTCCTTCCTGGCGCAGGCTTTCCTCCCTCGGCTTGTCCCGCACGGCCTCATACACGGCCTCCATATCCAGGGCGTATGCCGCCGGATCTCGGATTGGCGTCGCGGCAGGCGTAAGCTGTTCCCGCAGCCGGGTATCGGTTCGCAGTCGCTCCAGGCAGCGCCGCAGGTCGGCGGTGTTCTCGGGTTCAAACAGCAGGCCGTTCACCCCGTCCCGAATGACTTCGGGTAAGGCCCCGCGCCGGGCGGCAATGACCGGCAGACCGGCCTGAAGAGCCTCCCGTGCGACCAGCGAAAAGGTTTCCTCGCATATGCTGGGGATAACCAGCACGTCGTGCCGGGCCAGAATGGCGCTCAACTGCTCATGCCTATAGGTTCCACAAAAACGAATGGGCAGGTCTGCCGCGTCTGCTTCCAGCCGGTCGGCATACGCGTTCCAGACGGCCAGGCGGCCGCCATACAGGGATACTGCAATGCTCCCAACCGGGAACCCTTGCATTGCTCTCATGAGCACATGCGGGCCTTTATACGGCGCGAGCATGCCAATGCATAACACCCGGAGCGGGCTCGACTGCTGGTCTTTCCGGTCTTCTTGCTGGACCTGCCGGCTGGGAACAACGCCGGGTGCAACGGTGTGGAGACGCGACTCCAGCACGGGGAAAATCTCCCGCATTCTGTCGGCCAGAAATCGGGACGGAACAATCACCTTCCGCGGAATATGAAGAAGTTGCTCAAAATAGGCGAAACGCCGTCGCGCCTCATCCGCGCTCGTCATCGACTCCAAGCAGGCTATACAGCGCTCACCCCGGTCTGGCCCCGGACACAGCCGGGTGTGGTTATCTATCAGATAGTGACGGGAACAGGCGAAAAAGAAATCGTGCAGGCTGAGGACGACCGGATAACCAAGCTGGGCCGGAACTCGGATCAGGCTGCCGGACAGATTTCCGAGATGCTGGATATGCACGATGTCGGGCCGGTCTTCGGTTAGTATCCGGCGAAATGCCTCGTCGAGAAACGGGTTGTCATACCCCAGGCGGAAATGTGAGATATGGCTGAGATTGTTGACCACACGGACCACACGCACTTTGGGCTCGTCCGTGTCGAGTTCATCGTCTCGCACCGAGAATTCCTCGGCTGTGGTATCGTCCGTCCGGGCGAAGACGGTCATCTGATGGCCCCGCTCCGCAAGCGCCTGAGTCAGAGTTGCAGTGACCACCTCTGTCCCACCCCACTTCTGGGGTGGATAGCCATGCACCACCTGGAGAATACGCATATTTACTGCCGTTTAATACTCTCTTACAGAGAAAGTCTCTAAAAAGTTGTGGGGCCAGGATGTTCTGGTCTTCGCCAAGCGAGGTTTCCCACAATGCCGCCAGGTGCAAGGCCAAGGCTATACCCCCTGGCGCAACTGATGATCACTGCTGGCGGGGCGATCAGATCGACCGGACGATAGCCATAGCCCGGACGCCGGTCCGAGGCCGGGGTGTTGGTGTCATCGGGTCTGTTCGGCTCAATCATCGCTTTTCTGCTTTGACCGGAAATTCCCGGACCGGCTTGACCAGCTTCAACCGTATACACACACGACCCCAAAAACTCTCCTGCCAGCGGCGTGTCTGGGCCTGCCAGTGTGCGGCCTGTTCTCCGTGCTGCCGGGCAATTTTTTCCCAATTGTTCCGCTGCTCTTCCAACCACGTCTTGCCTTTCTCCAACTCGTCCGTCCACGCCCGTTGCTCCTGCAATGCCCGCTCACGTTCCTGGGCCAACTCCTGCCAGTTCGCCCGCTGCTCTCCCAACCACGTCTTGCCTTTCTCCAACTCGTCCGTCCACGCCCGTTGCTCCTGCAATGCCCGCTCACGTTCCTCGGCCAACTCCTGCCACCGCTGCCACCGCTCTTCCGGCCAGCTCCGTCCCCGATCAAGCTGAGCCGGACGGTGACCGACCTGCCCCAGTACAGCCTCATAGGTCTGCTCGACATCCTGCGCGTAGGCATCGGCGTCGCGCCAGACAAAGCGGTCCGTCCTGAGCCGATCCAGCAGCCCCGGCTCGTCCAGCAGACGCCGCACACAGCGCCGCAGGTCGTCGGCATCCTCCGGCTCGAACAGCAGCCCGTTGCGGCCATCCTCAATGATCTCGGGCAGGGCTCCCCGCCGGGCGGCAATCACCGGCAGACCGGCCTGGAGCGCCTCACGGATCACCACGGAAAACGTCTCTTCCCAGATGACGGGCAGGACCAGCACATCATGCTCGGCCAGTATGGCCTGGAGTTCAGCACGATCATACACGCCCCCCCAGTGGACCGACAGGCCCGCAGCGTCCTCGCGCAGCCGGTCGGCATAGGCTCGCCTGGCCGCAACCTCCGCCCCGTAGAGCGAGGCGTGCACCCGGTCGGCGGATATACCCTTGAGGGCGTCGATCAGCACATGCGCGCCCTTGTGGGGCAGCAGGACGCCCACATACACGAGCCGCAGGGGGGGCCGCAGCCCGCCCCGCGCGCCCCCTGGGGGGGCCGGAGCCCCCCCACAGCCAGGAGCCGCGGGGGCTGCCTCGGCGACTGCGACAGAACCGGCGCGCCCGGCGTGTCATTCAAGGTCTCTGGCTGAGCCCGCCTGTCCAAAGCGGGGCCGGACGGCAGGGGCAAGCCATAGGCAATCACCTGGAGCCGGTCGCGCAGAAAGGGGAACTCGTCCGTCATCCGCTGGGCCAGAAAGGCCGACGGCACAATCACCCGCTGCGGGATCTGCAAGACCCGCGCCATAAACGCAAAGCGGTGGCGGGCGGCTTCGGCCGAGGCAAGGTCGTGGAGACACGCCACACACCGCTCGCCCCGCTGCGGCCCGGGGCACAGCCGGTCGGCACGATCAATGAACTGTATTAAGTGGCAGGCGAAAAAAAAGTCGTGCAGGCCCAGCAGCGTGGGGTAGCCGAGGCTGGACACGCTGGGAATGAGGCTGGCCGAGAGGTGCTGGACGTGCTGAAAATGCACGATATCAGCCCCACACTGGTCCAGGAGCCGACGAAAGGTGGCGTCGAAAAAGGGATTGTCGTAGTGGAGGCGAAAAGATGTCATCCACGTATAGTTATTGACGATGCGGACGATCCGCAGCCCGGACTCATCCTGCTCTTCCTGGAGGCTGAACTCCTCGCGTTCAGGCGCAGAGGTCCGGGCGATAATCGTGACCTTGTGCCCGCGCGCCTGGAGCGCGCGCGACAGTTCCAAGGTCAGGATCTCAACGCCGGCCCGCTCTTGTGGAGGAAGCCCGTGCACCACTTGGACAATGTTCATAGCTGCGCCTGTCTTGGTGTACCGTCTCAGTTTGGCAATGATCGCCCCGTATAGCCCACAGGGCCTGTTCTCACGCCGGTCCTCGCGCCGGAGAAATCCCCCTCAGTCCCCCTTTGGCAAAGGGGGATGCAAAAAGAAACCCACCCCGGCCCTTCGACAAGCTCAGGACCACCCCTCCCAGGAGGGGAGTAGTAGGAAATCCCCTCCTGGGAGGGAAAGAGGAAACGTGTCCCGCATTTGTTTGGCTGTTGGAGGACACGCTTCCTCTTTGTGCCGCGTGAGCGCCTGTCCTGAGCAGAGTCGAAGGGGCGGGGTGGGTAGCTCCCAGCGCAAGGCAAACTGAAACACTCCTCATAGCTTGATCCTCTCTTCCTGATATCGCGGTCAGGATCAATCCCCGTTACTGGCGTTTGATGTACGCCTGGTATGAGAACCATGTCTGAAGCCAGTCCGGGAATGTATATGCTCGCTCGCCACACCACACCCCCAAACGGGCGGCGAGGTGCCAGCCCAGCGCCGGTAGCGCCCAGCGACACACGACCTGCGCCTTCGTCTGCCCCCGCTCCCGCGCCCAGAAGGCCAAGTCGGTGCGGGCGGTCCGGACAGCCGCCGGCAAACACGCGACGAGACGGCTCGGCGGCTGGCCCATCTCCTGGTGCAGGGCGGCGAAATGATCAAAATGGCGACGAAAATTGGCCCACGGTCCGTACCCGTGCGAATGGTGGACGACGGAATCGGCGCAATACGCGGTCTTATAGCCGGCTTCGAGCACCTGTTTCGCCCACACATGATCCTCACCAAACTCGACCTCGGGCCAGGGAGCCTCACGCCACGTCGAGCGACGAATGACCGAGCTGGTATTGGCAAAAAAGGTAAAAAACGCCGGATTCCGGTCATAGTCCGGGTTATCGACCCGGCTGTGGACGCGCGAGTCCGGCCTGCCGGTCATCTCCTCCTCGACGATCCGGCGCCATTCCATGGGGTGGCAGCTCGGGCGCGGCGTGTGGCGGCTGTAGGCCCCGACCACCAGCGGGTCGGCCACCAGGGGCGCGAGCAGATTCTCCAACCAGTCGTCCCCGGCCGGGGTGGCGTCCTGGGTCAGAAAAACGAGATAGTCGCCGTGGGCGTGCGAGGCGGCCAGGTTACGGGTTTTGCCGTGACCGAACGCGGCGGCGGGAATCGTCATCACCCGCGCTCCGGCCTTGCGCAAAATCTCCACCGAGCCGTCCCGCGAGCCGGAATCCACCGCGATAATCTCTTCTACCCGAAAGCGTCCCCGTTGACGGTGGATACCGTCCAGCACCTCGGCCAGATAGCGGGCACCATTTTTTGTGACCAGGAGAATTGAGACACGAGGCAGCGCTGTCATTAGATTAGCGGCGATGGGAATTCTTACAGTGGCAGAGACTGTATTCGGTTTACCCATTCCTCTGATTCACTAGTCTCCCAGATGAGGAGGAGATCAGCCACTGCAACACGAATCGGCAGCTTTTGCGGGATAACGATCACGCCGCTGCTGGTTTTCTGCATAACGAACTCCGCAAAGTGTCTGGGCATCGTCTTACGGTCGTGCGTGATGAGGAGTCTGCCTGCCTGCGCAGCCAGTGCTAACACGTCTCGGTCATGTAAGCCGGACAATCCAGCCGCATGGGCCGTCTGAAAGTCAATACCTGGTCCACGCCGTAGGGTCGCCTTTACAATAACGAGGTTGAGATCAGCATCGGCTTGAAAACGCACCTTCATGCTTGAGTCGTCTGTCCCTGGCGTCGCGTCTGAACCAGTTTCGCGTGAAATTGGGGGTCGGCCTCGTGCAGCCTACGCCGCAAGGCGTCAAACTCCGCATCCGCCTGTTTGAGATAGTCATCAAGCTCAGCACGGTGGGACAGGTAATAGGTAATCACGCCATAGACCTGTTCCAGAGTCAGCACAGGGAAACATTCCGTCACGATTGTTTCAGGAGACAGTCCATCAAGGAAGGCAAAAATAACAGAATCCAGCGATACCCGCGTGCCGGCTACCCAGTAGCCTTTATCACGTTTCTCGACATACGGTTTTTCCATGCTGTCTCCTTCTGTATGCGTTGTGTCACCCCACGCGCTTCCTGGCACAGTCGCTTCAGCCGCCTCAGGCGGAACATCACTCCTAGAGATAATCGGCAAAATAGCCCTTCCCGCCGGCAAAGATACGCTGGGCCACACCCAGCAATACCAGAGACAGAACGAGAGGGTAAAGGACCCAGCTCCAGACGACCTGCTCGGGAGTCAGAATCAGCCCCCGGTACAGGTGCAGGATGGGCGCCACGGGATTCCAGGCCAGGATGGGCTGGAGGGCCTGCGGGACCATCTCAATCGAATACAGGACCGGAGACAGAAAAAACCATACCGTAAACAGCGCCGTAACCAGTTGGGACACATCCCGCAGGAACACATTGGCCGGAGACAGCAACAGGCCGAGGGCCACGGCCAGCAGCAGTTGGAGCGAGAACGGAACCAGCAGCAGACCAAGCGCCACAGGGGAAACCCCGCCCTGCCAGAGAGCAACCCCGAGCAGCATCAGCCCAAAGCCGACGGCGTGACTCAGAAAGCTTGATATCACCGCGGAGACGACCAACAGCTCGGACGGAAACTGGACACGCTTCATCAGTTGCGCATTCTCGACAATGACCGTTACCGAGCGCAGACACGCCTCCTGAAACGCCATCCACGGCCACAGCCCGCAAAACAGGAACGGCACAAAGCCGACCCCCTCGACCTCGAAGCGCACCCGGTACACCACCCCGAACACAAACGCATACAGCCCCAGCATGATGAACGGCTGAATCAGATTCCACACCCCTCCCAGACTGGTTCCCACAAAACGGGCCGTTACATCACGGACGACCATCTGGCGCAGCAGCGCCCGGTGCCGCACAACCGTGCGGACCAACCCGAACGGGCTGGCCAGAACCTGAAAAGGCACACGATACGGGGCAGCCATCAGCGTTCACCCCCAGGAGGGCTTGGGGTAGTGCAAAAAGAAACCCACCCCGGCCCTTCGACAAGCTCAGGACCACCCCTCCAAGGAGGGGAGCAGAACACATCCCCTCTTGGGAGGGGTGCCGCGTTAGCGGCGGGGTGGGTTCTTCTCAGAGAGACGTACCAAGGGGGAACCCACCCCAGCCCTACGGGCCACCCCTCCGAGGAGGGGAGCTTTTTTATCCCCTCCCTGGAGGGGTGGCCGCAGGCCGGGGTGGGTAGTTCCCATCGCAAGTCTGGCAAGAGCAGATTCCAGGCAAGGGGCCTCCCCCTTTGCCAAAAGCGGACTGAGGAGGATTTCCTACCACAGTCAGAAAACAAGACGGCCATCATCGTTCACCGTTCGCCGGCCTGGCGATAAAAGTCCTGCAACACGGGCCAGTGATGCCACTCATACGGGTAGCGCCGAATATACTGCTCAAGCAGGCCGACCAAACCGGCCAGGGTGTCGTCCGGATCGGTCACCCGGCGCGGCTCCTCAAAGGCAAACTCCCGCCGGCGGTCGGCCCCGACCCAACCAAAAAAGGGCACGATTGTCGCGTCGGCCCGCGCCACGATCGACAGCAAACTGGTCGGGAACCGGGCCGGCCGGCCCAAAAAGGGCACGCGCTGCTCCCGCCAGGCTTTGACACCAACAAACTCGGGCAGCACGTCCAGGAGCGCAACCACCATGCCGCCCGCGCTGAGGGCCCGCTGGATTTTCCGGGGACTGGTGGCGCTGACAAAAATCACCTCGCGTTCCGTCACCCGCGCAATCTGCGCAAAACGTCGTCGCGCAAACGCATACGGTATCCAGCCCTCCACCTGCCGCACCTGTGGGAGCGCATTCGCCAGCAGATGCGCCCCAAGGCCCCGACTCCGCAGATACGGAAAAATGAGCGAGCCGCCGCCAAAGTGGAAGGTCAGCAGGAGTATGCCCCGCTTCTCGGCAACTGCCGACAAAAGCCGCTCTTCACCGCTGACCCGCACCCAGCGCTCCAGTCGGCGCCACGAGTACAGCCACGCGGCATATGCGTCGATCCGGTCACAACTCATCACCTCAAAAAATTTCTCCCCCATATCGACCGCGGGTGGTTCCGCCGGGCGAAGCGCCTCGGCCGCGTTGGACCGAATCACATCGAGCAGCCCAGGCGGCGCCTGCCGGGCTTCCAGCCGCCCCCAGGCCTGTGCCAGGCCGTAGGCCGTCGGCAGGGGAAACAGGGCAGCCAGCGGGAAATACAGCCCATATCGCACCCCATCCTGACCAAGCTGCCGCACCGCCGCCGCCTTCATCCGCCGCCCCCCATCCCCTCCCTGGAGGGGTGGCCCGTAGGGCCGGGGTGGGTTCCCCCTTGGTACGTCTCTCTGAGAAGAACCCACCCCACCCCTTCGACTACGCTCAGGACAGGCTTCCTTCGACTTCGCTCCGCTACGCTCAGGACGAGCGGGTTTCCGTTCATGCTGAGCGTAGGCCGAAGTCGAAGCATCCCCTCCCTGGAGGGGTGGCCCGTAGGGCCGGGGTGGGTTCCCCC
>MKWU01000936.1_pt1 | contig 53559 bp, 47 predicted proteins | sample 809101 | NCBI WGS metagenome assembly MKWU01 (sample SAMN05860141, study PRJNA318959) | sponge metagenome | host: Aplysina aerophoba | place: Slovenia: Piran, Adriatic Sea, Gulf of Piran | collected 2013-05-07 | reverse complement strand
AACCATCGACATGATGGCGCGTATCAATAACGATCTCATCTGGAGTATGAGCGGGCGCGTCAGGGGCATGGCCGGCAACGACATCAGGCGCCTGTATTATTGCCTGCTGGGTGCCTTCGTGCTGTGGGGCTGCATCGCCATCAACCTGGCCCAGCCCAGGGCGCTGGTGCTGATTTCCTCCAACGTCGCGGGGTTTATCCTGGTCGTCAGCGCCGTGCATATCCTGCTGCTCAACCACATGGCCCTGCCCCGGGCCGTCAGGAGTCCCTTGTGGGCGCGCGGGCTGGTTGCCTGCACCGCCCTGTTCTACGGTTTCTTCTTCGTACAGAACCTGCTGGAACTTTTTGGGCGGTAATTCCCTGCGAAACGGTAGATACTTCATTGACTGTCATCGTGCATTGGTGTACACTAGGTGTATGTCACGCACTAACATAAATATCGATGATGAAGCCTGCGCGGAGATAATGCGCCGTTACCGGCTGGCGACGAAACGTGAGGCAGTCAACTTTGCGTTGCGTACCCTTGCGGCTGAACCCCTGAACATCGAAGAAGCGCGGCGCATGCGCGGGTCAGGTTGGGAAGGGGATCTTGACGAGATGCGAGCCAGCCGTCTGACGTGATACTGATCGACACGTCCGCGTGGATCGAATTTCTTCGGGATACAGGTTCTGTAACCTGTAATCGTGTTGAAGCGCTACTGGAAGGCGAGGTTGCAATATGCGATGCAGTGTGGATGGAGGTGCTTGCCGGGGCGCGAGATGAACAACACTTGCGCAGCTTGCAACGGTTTCTGGCGCGAGCTGTTGTGCTTTCAACGATACCGGCAGACTATGACAGTGCCGCCGCGCTTTATCGCCAATGCCGCCGGAAAGGAAACACAGTTCGCAAGTTGCTCGATTGTTTGATAAGCGCTGTGGCTATCCGCACAGGTGTACCCGTTCTTCATAACGACGTTGATTTTGATATTCTGGCGCGCCATACGGAACTGAGGATCGATACGTTCGCAACGCGCCTTATCTGATATATTAACGGCCATGTCACTCAGCCGCAGAAACTTCATCAGGCAGTCAGGACTTGCTGTTACCTTCACCGTGGCAGGCAGGACGCTGCTGCTCACCCCGCGTGAGGCTTATGCAAGGGAGATGCCGTTTTCAGTCCTGGACCGGGCGGAAGTCGAAACCCTGGAAGCGATCTGCGATCACCTGTTGCCCGGCGCCGGGGAGAACGGCGTAGCGCATTTCGTCGACCACCAGTTGCCGCTTGACCCGGACGACAGCCTGTTGTTCATCAAGTGGTTTAACGTCCAGCCGCCCTATGTCGATTTTTACCGGCCGGCGCTGGCGGAAATAAGCCGTGCATGTGAAACGGTTTATGGAAAGAGCATCACCGACCTGGACCCGTCCGGCGCGGCAGCGCTGATCGAATCGTTGCGGGACGGGAACGTGCCCGGCTGGAACGGCCCGCCGCCGCCGCTGGTATATCACGCCCTGCGCAATGACGCGGTGGACGTGGTGTACGGCACCATGGAAGGCTTTGCCGACCTGGGCATTCCCTACCTGGCGCATATCGAACCGCCGCGGGCGTGGTGACGTGAAAAATCCCGAGAAAGTGGATGTGGTAATCGTCGGCAGCGGCGCGGCCGGCAGTGTTTATGCGGCCGTATTTGCCGAGGCCGGCAAGAGCGTCCTGGTGCTGGAAAAAGGCACTGACCGCAAACTGACCGATTTATACAGTTCGCAGATCTGGGCCAGGCGCCTGAAGTGGGGCGCGCCCCACGTATTTGAAGCGGGCAAGGACAGCATCTGGTATAACTTCAATGCCGGCAACGGCTACGGCGGCGCGGCAATGCATCACTACGGCGTCTGGCCGAGATACCACCCGGAAGACCTGCAGGAGTACTCGCGCTTTGGCAAGGGACTGGACTGGCCCCTGGAATACGATCAACTCCGTCCCTGGTACGACCAGGTCCAGGCAGACGTTGGCATGTCCGGCGATGCGGAAAAGGAAATCTGGCGGCCGCCGGGAGCGCCTTACCCGTTGCCGCCCCTGCCCGTATTCGTGCATGGCGAGGTCCTGGCGCGCGGCTTCGAGGCGCTGGACCTGCGTACGTCGCCTATCCCGGTGGCCATCCTGTCACAGGATTACAAGGGAAGACCGGCCTGTATTTATGACAGTTGGTGCGATGCGGGGTGTCCCACCGGCGCCCTGGCCAACCCCCTGGTCGAATACCTGCCCAGGGCGACCGCGGCAGGCGCCGTATTACAGCCTGACAGCTACGTTACCCGGGTGTTGACGGACCGGAACGGGAACAAAGCCACGGGCGTTGAATACTATGACAAAACCGGGGAACGCCATGAACAGTTGGCGGACGCGGTGGTCGTCGCCGCGTTCACCGTTGAGAACTGCCGTATCTTGCTGAACTCGGCGACCGGTAACCATCCCGGGGGCCTGGGTAACTCAAGCGACACGCTGGGCCGTTACCTGATGTCCCACCCTGCCGTCAATATCTTCGGCATGTTCAGGGAGGAGACACATTGTTACCAGGGCGTGTCCGGCGGCCAGTTATTCAGCCAGGATGGTTTCGACAAGGATAAAGGCAAGGAGATATTCGGCAGCCGGCAATGGGAGATCGGCCTGGGCACCAAACCGAATGACCTGCTGGGTATTGCCATGAGCCGGGCAGAGCTGTTCGGGAACGATCTGCACGATTTCGTCAAACGGGGCAGCCGCCACTTCGGCGCCATGGTCGGGGTCTGCGAATGCCTGCCCCACGGGGACAACCGTATCGAGCTTACCGACAGCAAGGACAGGTTCGGAATGCGCCTGGCGCGGTCCACCTTCAACCTGGATGATTATGCCCGCAACCTCTGGCGGGAAACGGCTGACCTGGGCGTGGAGATCTTCAAGGCGGCCGGCGCGATCGAAGCCTGGCACAGTCCTCCGGGCGGACAGCACATCATGGGCGGCACCATCATGGGCAGGGACAGGAATACCTCGGTGACCAACGAGTATGCGCAACTGCACGATGTGCCTAACGTCATCATCGGCGGACCCAGCGTCTTCCCTACCAGTTCCAGTGTCAACTCCACCTTCACCGCCCACGCAGTCGCGCTGCGCTCTGCCAGGCATGTAGCCGACCACTGGGGCGGGCTGCTTGCCTGAATGGCCTCCTTTATTTTTATTGAGGCTGTTTTATAATCAACAGTCCCGTTTCAGACCAGGACTTTAAGGAGACATGTTATGAGATTAAAACGTATTCTGTATATTGTACTGCTTTCTTCCACCTTCTTAGCGCTTAGCAGAGGTGCCGTTGCGGCTGAATACGAAATTGACATTGAAGGTATGCACGCGGCAATCCAGTTCCGGATAATCCACCTTGGCTACAGTGTTTTGACCGGCCGCTTTAACGACTTCGGCGGATCCTTCACTTGGGATAAGGACAACCCTGAAGCCTCGTCGATAAACGTGACAATTCAAACGGCCAGTCTCGATTCAAACCATGCGGAACGGGATAAGCACCTCCGGGAAGCGGATTTCCTGGACGTGGAAAAATACCCGGAAGCGACCTTCAAGAGCACGAAGTACAACGGTGACGCCGCCGGCGGCAAGCTGGATGGTATACTGACCCTGCACGGCGTCAGCAAGCCCATCACTATAGATATCGAATTTATCGGCGAAGGGGATGATCCCTGGGGCGGCTATCGCGCCGGTTTTGAGGGCAATGTGACATTACGCCGTTCGGACTTCGGCATGATGTATGACCTCGGCCCCAGGTCGGACGAGATGGAACTGGACCTGTATATCGAAGGCGTCAGGAAATAGCAGCGACGAGAACCGGATTGGGGACAGATTTCAAATCTGTCCCCGGCACTTTTGGATGTTGATCAAAAACACCTTGTCCGGGTTTGGCCTGTTCAGCAAGTTGCTGCACTGGCTGATCGCGATTCTCATTCTCGGCCTGATCTGGCTGGGCTGGTACATGGTGGATCTGACCTACTATGACAAGTGGTATAACGATTCGCTGCATTACCATAAATCCCTGGGTATCCTGGCGCTGGCCCTGGCGCTGTTCAAACTGGGCTGGCAGAGGTATACCCCTGCACCGGGTCCACTGGCTGATTTACAGACCTGGGAAAGGAACGGGGCCAGGATCATGCACTATATTCTGTGGGGCATGATGCTGCTGATACCTATCACCGGTTACCTGATTTCCACTTCCGCGGGAAAACCCATCCAGTTTTTCGACTGGTTTGACATACCCCCTGTGGTGGACGTGGATGAGGAACTCAGGGAGCTTGCCATAGACATCCACTACTACCTGGCATACGCCACCCTGTTCCTGGTTGCGGGGCATGCCGGCGCGGCGTTGAAACATCATTTCGGCAACAGGGACGACACGCTCAAACGCATGTTGTGGAAGTGAGGGTTCGCCGCCGGGGACAGAATTCAATTCTGTCCCCAAACTCACCCTGCCCTGCCTTCCCTGTCCATTTACATGAATCACCCCTGGCCCAGGGCCAGGTAACACACCAGGGTTATCACGACCGCCAGTATCAGGTTCAGCACGAATCCCCCCTTCACCATTTCCCGGATGGTGACGTAGCCGGTGCCGAACACGATAGCATTGGGGACGGTAGCCACCGGCAGCATGAAGGCGCAGGTTGCCGACATCGCGGCCGGGATCATCATCAATTCCGGGCTGACGCCCACGGCCATTGCCGTTGCCGCGAAAATTGGCATCAGCAACGTGGTTGTCGCCGTATTTGAAGTAATCTCGGTCAGGAAGGTCACGCCCAGGCAGATGCACAGAAGCAGTACGGGCAGGGGAAACCTGGCCAGGACTGCGAGGTTTTGAGCGATCAGCTCGGCAAGGCCGCTGGATGAAAATGCCTTGGCGAGGGTGATGCCGCTGGCGAAAAGCAACAACATGCCCCAGGGGATATCTGAAGCTGTCTTCCAGTCGAGCAACCGGTCGCCCTTGCCGGAGGGCAACAGAAACATGGTAACCACGGCAGCCAGCGCAACGGTAGCGTCGCCTGCTCCCGGCGTCCCCAACAGGCCTGACCAGCCTCCGAACGGTTCGCTGCGTGTTATCCATAACAGTACGGTGATTCCGAATACGATAAGCACGCGCACCTCGTTCGCCTGCCACGGGTCGGCTGCCGGCAAACTCAGGGTCTCTTTCCACGTGACGTTGCGGGTCAGCCACAACGCCATCAGGGGCAGGCCGCACAAGACGACCGGCAGGCCTATCTTCATCCAGTCCAGGAACGTGTATTCAAGGCCGGTAAATTCTGTATAGATGCCCGCGAAAATGATATTGGGCGGCGTGCCTATCAGGGTTGCCACACCCCCCAATGATGCCGAGTGGGCCAGTCCGAGAACCAGCGCAATCGACAGTGCCTTGTCCTCCACCTGTTTCAGTACCGCCAGCGCGATAGGAATCAATATCAGGGTCGTGGCCGTGTTGCTGATCCACATGGACAACATCGCTGCTGTCAACATGAAGGCAAACACGATGCGTTTACCGCTGCCGCCTACCGTATGCAGGAGCGCCAGGGCAAAACGCCGGTGGACACCGGACTTTTCCAGGGATTTCGCCAGCATGAAACCGCCCATCAGCAACAGGATCACCGGGCTGCCCAGGCCCGCCGCCGCTTCCCTGTGGGTCAGGACGTTGGCCAGCGGGAATGCAAAGAACGGGATCAGCGAGGTCGCCGGTATCGGAATGGTCTCGGTGACCCACCAGGTTGCGGTCAGCAGGGTTATTGCCGCGGTTACGGCGATGACGTATTCAATATCAAAATGGCGCAGCAGGAAGTACAGCAGAATAGATGCCAGGGGAGCTGCAAATAACGTGATTGACCTGATTTTCATTCTTATAATTCCTGATATCCTGGCTGTTTTCTATTACATTATATTATCAGGGGTATTTCGGAGATATTACAATGCTGTTTACTCGCCGTGCATTTATGGGCGCAGCGTCGGCTGCCTCCGCGTTGCTGGCCGGCGCCACAAGCGCAAAACCTGCTTCTTCGTCACAGGACCCTCTTGGTGTCCGTGCTGATTTCCCCGGCGTACAGAAAACCATATTTTTCGATTCAGCCTACACGGCGCTTTCACCCAGGCAGGCGGTCGGGGCGGCGCAGGCCTTCCTTGGTTCAATAGGTCACAACCCGCCAAATGTGCCGGAAATGATGCATGAATCAGAAGTTGTGCGTGAACGCTTTGCCGGATTGATAGGCGCGGAGCGGGAAGAGGTTGGATTGCTCTATGCGACCAGTGACGGTGAAAACATCGTCTCACGGGCGTTGAACATGCAGGCAGGCGACAATGTGGTCATTGATGATCTTCATTACCAGTCCACCTATGTCCTCTATCAGCACTTGAAGGAAAAACTGGGGATCGAGGTACGGATCGTGCGGAATATAAACGGAGCAACGCCGCCGGAGTCGTTTGCGCCACATGTGGACGAGCGCACGCGATTAATCTCCGTGTCCTGGGTGTCCCATTTCAACGGTTATCGCCAGGACCTGCAGGCCTTGGCAGATCTTGTCCATGAACAGGGCGGCTACCTGTATGCCGACGCCATACAGGGCATAGGCATGCTGGCCCTGGATGTGAAAGCCGTTGACGTCGATTTCCTTACCAGCGGCAGTTACAAGTGGTTGCTGGCCGGTTATGGTGTGGCGCCGTTTTATGTACGCAAAGAACTTTTGGACCTGGTGAGCACGGACCGTTCCGGTGGTTTCCAGGCGGCAGAGGCACTGGGTGACCATCAATACAGACTCCACACGGATGGACGTAAATATCAGTATGCCACCATGTCATTCGGCGCTGTCTATCACCTCAATGCGGCGCTGGAATATATTCTTGGGATAGGTGTCGCTAATATTGAGCGCCATACGGTCGGCCTGGCCCATCGGCTGCGCGCAGGCCTGGCATCACAGGGATTTGACATCGACACACCTGCCGGCAATGCAGCGTCTATTGTCACGTTTCAACACGGGCGAGACGCCAAAGAGGTTCGGCATGATCTCAAGGCAGGCGGGGTTAAAATAAACATCAGCGATAACCAGTCCCACCTTCGGGTCGGTATCGCGCTTTATAACAATGCAGAGGAAGTAGATCAGTTTCTTGAGCTGACCGGTAACTGGAAACAACATTGATTATCTATACGTATCGATTGACGCCATGAATTACGCGGTCAAATATAGCCTGCTTACACTGTTGCTGACTCCGTACACTCCGCCCGCGGCAAGCCAGGAGTGTACGCCGGATGATTTTCCCGAACATTATATGCAGGTCTACGATAACCGGGGACTGCTTGACCGGTGCTACGAGCAACTCATCGACAACCTGGATGACGCCCGGTCTGTCCAGGCAGACCTGGTCGGCCTGATGGCCGGCAGATATCAGCATGCCGGTTACAAAGTGGGACTCACCGACAGGAAAGCACAGGAGATGTTCGGCATACCCCAACCGCTGGTCGGCGTCCTGTTCAAGGAAATGTTACTGCCGGACGGGGCTGTTATCGCGCTGGATTCCGCCACGTCGCTGCTGGTGGAACTGGACCTGCTGGCGCGGGTAAACTCGGCTGGAATTAACCAGGCCGTTTCAATTGAAGACGTAGCCCGGCATATTGATGCAATCATGCCGTTCATTGAATTACCCGACGCGTTGTTCAGGCTTGACGGCGCCAACGCGGCAGCGCTGTTACTGGCCGCCAACGTAGGATCCAGGTGGGGCGTCACCGGCACCCCCGTCACAATAGTTAATGCGCAGGACCTGGTCGGACATCTCCCCGCCATGACATTTCACCTGGAGACGGATACGGGAGCGATATTACGCCAGGGGCAGGGAAACCAGATTTTGGGACACCCGTTAAATTCAGTCCTGTTTTTACTGCAGGAACTGGCCCTGAGAAATGAATCACTGAAGCCCGGGCAGATAATCAGCCTGGGCGCCATCGGCGGACCGGTGAAAGCAGAGCCGGGCCGGCGTTACACCGCGCAGTACTCCGGCTACGGTGACGAGGAATTCAGCGTATCCGTCACAATCCGATAGCCGTGGCGCGTTAAATCATCCGTAACAGTTCTTCCGATGTCATCACCCGGGCGCTCCAGTCATCCAGGATCTCGAAGTAGATGTCCAAATGGTGTTCCCAGGGCGCCGCGCCGGTGCAGTCGTTGATGACCACTGTCGGAATGTCCCGGGCAAAGGCATCTCTTGCGGTACTGCTGACGGCATTATTCACACTTAAACCACATAGCAGCAAAACATCGATATCCAGGGATTTCAGTATGTCAGGAAGACCGTCTCCCCGGAATGCGCTGGGACGGTTACGGCTGATAAAAATATCCGAGTCCCGGGTGTGCAGGCGACTGTCCCATTCCATCCACCTGGAACCCGCGCAGAAATACCCCTGTTTGACGAGAGGATTATCCTTCAGCAGTCCTGCGTCCGAAAGGTCATCGGCCAGGACATAGCTGGAATAAACAATGGGCAGGCGCTTGTCTCTCAGGGTTTTTACCAGGCCGTTTACGTTCTCGATTAATGAAGCCGCTGCAACATTTTTCAGGGGACCGTCGGCGCTGGTAAATAGTTCCTGCAGGTCCAGGACCAGCGCCAGGGGCCGCGAATTTTCCAGGCTGAACTGCATGAATGAGGGTGAACCCCGGCAGCAGAAAAATTATTTAATCGCAAACGGCCGGGCCGGAGAACCGGTCGCGCCCTTGAACGGTATGGCGCCGAAGACAAAGGCGAATTCATACACCTGGTCCTGCAACAAGGCGCTGAAGTCTATGTTTTCCATGATATAGATACCGTTTTCCACCAGGAATTTCTGGTGGTTCGGGGCAAATTGGGTCGGGTCCGGTCCGGGTATGGCCTCGACCGCCCAATTATCCGTGCCGACCAGGATGACTTTTTTGTCCACCACCCAGTCGCCGGCCTTGTCCGTCAGGCCCGGTACGCAACTGTTGAATTTTTTATTGTCGGTCTTCCACAGGGTTCCCCAGCCGGTGTAATAGAATAACGCGTCACCGGGCTGGATGGCGTTTTCATCCATTCCCTGTCTGTTCAGCGCTGCATGCAGGTCGCCAAGCGTGACTTCTTCCGTGCATTCCAGCATGCGCTGTTTTAACCCGGCGATGTCAATCAATATGCCGCGGGTAAAGATCGGTACGACATGTTCCACGCCCAGTTTACGGAACCCGCGCCCGGTGCCTATTTCTGCATGGCTGTGACCATTGTAGTAGCGCACCTCGTTCAGGTCTCCCGGTTTGCCCGTCACCGTTGCCATGTGGCTGAGCGAGTCGAATTGTGTCCCGTCCTGGGTGATATGTCCGGCGATATAGTCCTCATTCCAGGCCAGTCTGTTGTCTCCCATGGGTCCCCAGGAAGTGGCGCCCGGGACGGTCAGGGAGTATTTGCGGTGTTGCGGAGTCAGGTCGAACAGGGGCATGTCTTCCTCAAACACACGGCCCATGTCATAAATCTTTCCCTCGGTAATCAGACCCGCGGCGGCCAGTACCTTGGCCGGCGTCAACCGGTTCAACGCGCCCAGCTGGTCGTCCGCTCCCCACTCAGAGGGCCACCATTTTTTTTCGGGCTCGTCTGCGGCATGGATACTGACCAGAACGCAACAACAGGCGATTGTCAGGAAAGTGTGTTTTATCATGATCGTTTTCCGGAAGAAATGAATTCAAGGTACAGTATAATTAAGAATTAATTCTTAATTGATTTTTTGCGATGGTTAAACGGTTTCAGGACAAAACGGTATTGATACTGGGGGCTACCAGCGGGATCGGCCGGACTACGGCCCTGCTGTTCGCCGGAGAAGGCGCCAACGTGGTGATCGGGGGCCGCAACGCGGACGGCGGCAACGAAGTGGTGCGTTCCATCGAGGCGATGGATGGCAACGGCCTGTACGTACGGACGGATGTCACCGACCTGGGCGCGATGCAGAATGCAGTGGACAGGACAGTCGGCACGTTCGGAGGGTTGAACGTAGCGTTCAATAATGCCGGGCTGGCCGGTACGGGAAACAAGACCGCCGATGAGAGCGAGGCAGACTGGCTGGATATGGTCAATACCAAGTTGAACGGCGTGTGGCGCGGGATGAAATGCCAGATACCGGCCATACTCGAATCCGGTGGCGGATCAATCGTCAACATGGCGGGCAACTGGGGCCTGATCGGGTTTCCCACCTACGCCGCGTACTGTGCCGCGGCCCACGGGGTAATGGGTCTGACCAGGGCGTCGGCCATGGAATACGTGGGCGCCGGGATCAGGATCAACGCCGTATGTCCCGGTGCGGTGGATGCGCCGATCCTGGATCGCATGACCGGCGACAATGAAGAGATCAAGAACAGTTTTGCCCAATCACTCCCCGTTGGCCGGCTTTGCAGCCAGGGAGACATCGCCGATGCCGTGTTATGGCTGGCGTCCGATGCCGCGTCCTATGTTAATGGGGTCGGCCTGGTGCTGGACGGGGGCGGGAGCCCCTGATACGCCGGGGCAACCAGCGTAATACCTACAGGTTCTGCTTTAACTCGTCAACCGGCTTCAGCCAGTCCTCATCCATGCTCACCCGCGTCTTTCCCCAGCCTTCCTCGTAGTTGCAGAGGATCTGCTGGGTCAGCGCGGTATGGGTTAACTTCCACTCACCGTTGATCCTGATCATCTCGTCGTCATAGTAACCGGCGACCCAGACCGGGTCGTATTCCTTTGTCCTGGAATTATGTACCGTGGCGGCTTCAAACAGGTACCAGCGCGCCGTGGCCGTGCGGCAGTCGTCGGCGACCTCTATCCTGATGGGAATCAGGCAGTGGAACATCCAGGTGAACGGGTTGACTTCCAGGAATGCGCGAATCTCGTCACGCCCCTTTAACACCGTATCCCAGTTGGTGAATTCCATGACCCCATCCTCAGTGTACAGGTCGACGAACATGTCGATATCCATCTGCGGGTCGGCAGCTACCGCGGACCGTTGTTTAAGGTGCCTTATCTCCTCCATGGCTTCCAGTCTTTCCAGGCGTTTCAACAAATCATCGATCTTGTGAGATTCACTCATGGCATTATCCTTCCTGTTCTCTACAACACATAAAGTTCATGAATCAGGGGGTCAGGTCGCACATTGCACACACAAACCGATACATGTGAAACCATAATAAACCGATGTATGTGCAATGTGCGACCTGACCCCCTGATTCGCTTTGGAAACTATAGTATCGTCATACAGGTCTAACGTACCTTATCCCTCATCCTCGGCATTAAATGATCAGCAAAAAGCTGCTGCGTGCGCAGCGCCTGTTCCCGTTCCAGGCCGCCGTAATGACTGATGATTATTGCCTCGTCAAACCGGAAGTCCTCGTACAATTCTTCCATCTTGTCTCCGACTGACTCCGGTGTCCCTACGTAAACAATGTCATTTTCGATCAATTCTTCGTATTCCATTCTGCCGATACTGGGCATGTAGTCCATGGTGTAGAACTTGTAACCGGCGCTGATCAAGCGTCCCCGCTCGGCATCATTTGTCGGCATGATCGTCAACTGTGGCGCGACATTGTAGCGGACAAAGTTTACCGCGGCCTCCCTGGCTTCCGCGTGGGCGGTAGCTTCGTCCTCGTGCAGGTAGATCGCCTTGATGAAGCCGACGCTGGGCGTGGTGCCGGCGGCTGTACAGGCGTCCCGGTACACGTTGACGGCATCTTTGAATGCCGCACTGGGAGCAGGACCGCCTACGACGATGCCCCATTCCTTTTGCGCGGCCATGGTAAACCACTTGGCGCTGGTGCCGACCTGGTAGATTTTGGGATGTGGTTTCTGCACGGGTTTAGGAACAACACTGACGTCCTTGACATTGAAATACTTGCCATTGTAGGAAAAGCGCTCTTCGGTCCAGGCCTTTTGCAGGATTTCCAGGCTTTCCATATAGCGCCCCATACTTTCTTCCATGGGTATGTCAGCCGGACCGCACAACCAGGGATGGCCGCGTCCCACGCCGCACTCGATGCGCCCCCGGGTCAATATATCGACCATGGCAATCTCGCCGGCCAGGACCATGGGATTGTGCAACGGCAGGGTATGACACAGGGCGCGAAAACGCAGGTTTTCGGTGCGCCCGGCCAGGTGGGTGAATACGGCCAGGGGGTTTGGATTTATCGCAAACTGTTCGTAAAAAGGGTGTTCCAGCGTGGTAAACACATGGAAACCGTTTTGGTCCGCGTGTATACCGAGCGCCAGCACATCTTCGATCAATTCAGCATGATCACGTCCGGGCGGGCATTGAAATTCAACATACGTGCCGAAGCGCAGGGGTGCAGTCATCAGTTTTCCTTTTTTTGGTTTTTAGTAGTCGGTTCCAAGCCGACTTGCAATCCATTATACTATACTGACGAGAACCTGCGTGGAGGAGGAGGAGATGAGTGCAGCTGTAGTTGGGGAGCGCCGCTGGGCCAGGACTTATCCCTGGCTGGGTGAGGACCCCGTTCCGACCAAACCCTGTATTTCGGAGAACATCTATCGCCAGGAGGTGGAGAAGGTGTTCAAAAAGGTCTGGCTGCACGTGGGCCGGGACAATGAATTACCCGAACCCGGTTGCTACAAGCTCAAGCGGCTGGATTTTGCCAGTACCACGGTGTTGCTGATACGGGGCAAAGACGGAGTAATACGGGCTTTCCATAACACCTGCTCCCACAGAGGGAACACGGTCGTGGTGCCGGAAGGCGAATGGGACAACTTCGGTCAGAAGGCGGCCTTCTCCTGCCGCTTCCATGCCTGGACCTACAACGATAAGGGCGAGCTTATCGGCGCCCAGGAAGAAACCGGCATGCCGCCCTGTTTCCGCAAATCGGAAAACGGTCTGACGCCGATCAACTGCGATACCTGGGAAGGGTTCATCTTTATCAACCTGGATGAGAAGCCATCAGTTGGACTGCACGAGTACCTGGGGGAGATGGGCGTACATTTTTCCGGTTTTCCCTACAGTGAAATCACCCACAATTTTACCTATTACACGTACCTGAACTGCAACTGGAAGGTGGGACTGGATGCCTTTGCCGAAGCCTATCACGTGAACACCATCCATGCGGGCTCGTTCCCGGGCACCTTTTCGACCGGATTGCAGATGATCAAGCTGTTGGGTGATCACCGCACCACCGCAGTCTGCTTCAACCCGCCCAAGGATGCACCGCCTGTGGCATCGCTGGCCCAGGCCAAAGCCAGGGGCTCACTGGTGAACAACGTCAGGGAAACGATACTGCCGCCTACCCTGAATGATGAGAAGCGCGACGATTATGCATTCGAACTGAGCGTGTTCTTTCCGAACTGGCTGTTGCACGTATCTGAAGGTATCTGGTTCACCCACCAGTTCTGGCCCATCGGCTATGACCAGTGCCTGTGGGAAGGCAAGTATAACGTCATGGAACCGACTACCAACAGTGAGAAATGGGCGCTGGAACACGCCATGGTGGTGCAGCGCAACGCCTGGCTGGAAGATACGGCAACCATGGAGGGGACTTTCTTCGCGCTGAATTCCGGCAGCAAGAAGCACATGAACCTGCATGATGAGGAAATCCTGGTCCGGCACGGTTATCACGTTCTGGAGAAATACCTGAACCAGGGAAACCCTTGATGAAACTGTTGCCGCAAGGGTTTGAAGAGCTGGAAACCTGGGCAGGCGCATGGGCCTTGCCCACCCAGAACAGCCGCTGGGATAAACGGCTGGAGTCGACCAGGGAGGAGTTGAAAGCATTCTACAACGCCGTCGTACCCTACCTGGAGCGCATCCTTGACCACGTGGACAAGTATCCTTTGGGGGGGTTACCGGAACAGTCCGCAAGACTGTTTGACCTGGCGCTCATGCACGCCGAAATCGCGCCCAACGTGGAACTGTATGACGGCGACCCGAACGTGCCCCACAGTTTCGAGGAAAAACGCTTTATTGCCGTGCACGGCAATGACAGGCATTGACATGGCTACGGATATTGAAAAACAGGTCGCCTGGTTGACGGCGAACGAACACATCAGGAGCGTCATAGCGAGATACGCAAAAGCGGGGGATGATCAAAACAATCCCGAACAGATGCGCCAGGTGCTGGCGGAAGACGCCATCTGGGAAGCGAAGGGGTTCGGGAAGTTTACCGGCAGGGACGTCATTGCCGAGGAATTATCGAAGATCGGCCAGGAGATGATCGTCTGGTCGTTGCACTATCCGGTTTCCCCCATAATCGATATCGCAGACGATCTCAACACGGCCCATGCCTTCTGGTGGTTGTGGGAACTGACGACCATGCGCGGCGAGGAAGGCGACGAGGAAAGCAACTGGCTGGCGGCCACCTACGAATGTGATTTCATCCGGGCCGCTGACGGCTGGAAGATAAAACACCTGGTACTGGAGGTAAAAAAAGTCGTTCCATACCAGGATGTACCCAGTGAAATAGCACCCTGATACTTTTGAAGGAGGTTCTCCCATGGCTGTTAAAGCTGACGAATACATCCGCATTGATCGAACCCGGCAACTGGGCGAGGAACCCGAAACGGGACACAACCGCTGGCACCCGGATATCAAACCGGTAGCCGAGGTCGACCCGGGCCAGGTCATCGGCATGGAAACGCGGGATGCCCTTGACGGGCAATACAATCATGCAACCACGGCTGCACAGGTAGCCGACTCCAACCTGAACCTGGTGCATCCCCTGACCGGTCCCGCTTATGTTAACGGCGCCGAACCTGGTGACATCCTGGAAGTCAAGGTCCTTGAAGTGGCGCCGGAACCGTTCGGCTTTACCGTGCAGGTGCCGGGTTTCGGCTTCCTGCGCGACCTGTTCACGGAACCCTATATCATCCACTGGGATATCGCCAATGGTTTCGCCACTTCAGCGGATTTGCCCGGCGTGAAAATCCCGGGCGCGCCTTTCATGGGTGTCATGGGCACGGCGCCGTCCCATGAACTGCTGGAAGAGATCAACAGGCGGGAAGCCGACTTGCAGGCCCGCGGTGGCATGGTCCTGCTACCCGACACGGCCGATGCTGTTCCCCGGGAACCGGGCATTGCCGCCAAGGCGGTACGCACCATCGCCCCCCATGAAACCGGCGGTAACGTGGATATCAAACAGTTGACAGCCGGCACCACGGTACGCTTCCCCGTGTATACGCCGGGCGCCCTGTTCTCGGTGGGCGATTCCCATTTCGCCCAGGGGGACAATGAAAGTTGCGGCACCGCGGTGGAGATGAGCGCGACGTTTTACGGCTCTTTCAAGCTGCTGAAGGGGGAAGCGGCGAAACGCAATATAACGGACTTGCAGTTCTACCGGGATGATTACTTCACTGCGCCGGAGATGGCGGTTCCGCAACGCTTTTTTGCGACCACCGGCCAGTCCTTCAGCAAAGACGGACGGGCGGAATCGGAGGAGACCACCCTGGCGGCGCGCAATGCCTTGCTCAACATGATCGAATACCTGGTCAGCGAACGGGGTTACAGCGAGCAGCAGGCGTACGCGATATGCAGCGTTGCGGTGGACCTGAGGATATCGGAAATGGTGGACGTGCCAAATTTCGTTGTCTCAGCCTTCCTGCCCCTGGATATCTTTACGGAATAAACAGCATGGCGGCGTCCGCCGATCAGGTAAGGCAGGCAATGCCGTTCACCACCCGCTATCCTGAACTGGGTACGGGCCCGGTGGATGTCAGGCCGATGATTGACCCGGAGTTGTTCGAACAGGAACGGGAGCGCATCTTCGGGCAGGCCTGGCTCTACGTCGCCCGGGCTGAAGAACTGGCCGAACCCGGCGACTATAAACTGCGCCGCCTGGATGTGGCGAATACCTCCGTGATTATCGTCCGGGACAAAAGCGGCGAAATTCATGCCTTTCATAATATCTGTACCCATCGCGGCAACAAGCTTATTCCTGAACAGGATGCGCAGTCACTGGGCCGTGCGGAGACGCATTCATTCACCTGCCGCTTTCATGCCTGGACCTTCAATACCGATGGCACATTACGCGGGGTAGCGCGCCAGGAGAGTTTTGCCGACCTGGACAAGTCCTGCCTGGGACTGAAGCGGATACACTGCGCAGAGTGGGAAGGCTTCATCTTTATCAACCTTGCCGAACAGCCGCGGCAGAACCTGGTAGATTACCTGGACGGCATGGCGGGCCACTTCGCCGGATACCCGTACCACGAAGCGACCTTGCGGTTCCGTTACTCGGCCGTGTTGAACTGCAACTGGAAAGTAGCCCTGTATGCCTTTTCGGAGGCATATCATGTCCCCACCATTCACAAAGGCACGTTTCCCAGCCTGGCCAAACTGGAACATACGGAGATCAAGTGTTTCGGACCACACAGCACGTCCGGTATTTATGTGCCCCCGGTACCCGGTCTGGAACCGACCCCGGTAACGGCAAACCTTGGCGGCCGGCTGAGGACTTCGGAACGCCACAGACCTCACCTCGAGTTGTTGCCGGAAAACATCAACCGGGACAAACGGGGTGACTTCCAGTTTGAATTCCCCGTATTCTTCCCCAATTTTTTACTGCACCTGGGCGCGGGGAACGGTTATCCGGGTATGGCCTATTTTACCCACCAGTTCTGGCCCATCTCGGTAGACAGCACCCTGTGGGAAGGCACGAACTTTTTCAGGCCGCCTGAAACCGTGAGCGAACGGATTGCAATCGCGCATATCAACGCGTTACACCGCAATGCCTGGCTGGAAGATACCTCGACCATGGAGGACACTTACCAGGCCCTGGCATCCGGCGTACTGGAAGACATGGTATTGATGGATGAGGAGTTGATGATCAGGAACACCCATAAACACTGGCATGATTACATGGGAATTTGATGTTACCTGAACAATTTTCCAGCCTGGAACCCTTCGCCGGGGTCTGGGCGTTTCCTACGGAACTGCAACGCTCACAGCAACGCTGGGTCGCTACAGCGGAAGAATACCGGGAATTTTATGAGGCCATGTTGCCGTTACTGGATGAGGTGCTGGTTTACCTCGATCAGTATCAGCCCGGCGCTACGCCGGAGTCGGTCTTACCGCTGTATCACCTGGCGCTGGCCTTTGCCGAAGCCGCGCCCCATAACGAGTTGTACGATTGCAGTAACACCGTCCCGAACAGTTTCGACGCTCACCGGTTTGTCGCCGCTCACGGCGAAAATCTCGACCGATAGGACTCCACCGTCATTCCCGCGCAAGCGGGAACCCAGGCTCTGCGGGATGACGGGAAGCTGAGACTACTCTTCGAAATTGCCGGCTATAGTGGCAAGGCCGCCATCGTAAATACCGTTGATGACTTCTTTGGCCTCGTCATCCGTTGCGCCCTCGGACATGAACGACGATGACCAGTTGATGGTTGTGCTCCCGGCATCTTCCACGGCCTCAAACGTCGAACTGTAATCCTTGACCGGTAACGGACCCTCAATGATCGTGTAGGAATACCCGGTAGCCGTAGCGCCATCATGCCTTTCCTTGATCTGTGCCCCGTCCCCCAGGGTGAGAATCCGATAGGTGGTGCCGTCCTCATCGCTTATTTCGCAGGTTTCAACAGCCGGGTGCCAGACGCTGATGGCACAGAAATCGCCCGCATATCCCCAGACATCGTCAAGCCCGGCATTGATGGTCATCGATTTACTGACCTCAAGCATCGGGGCTGGCTGCTCGCTGCTGCAACCTGATAGAATCAATAGCATTGCTGCTGGTAGAATAAGTTTGAATAGTTTCATGCTAAGCTCCTTTGTGTTATGGACTCAGGATATTTTTCCTGATTGCGGGATTATAGGGCAATACAATCAAGGATCATACAGGAAATTTCCCCGGTTCCAGTTGAAATAATGACATCAGAATTACATCGTCTCAATCTTGCTGAAGCCGCCCGGGGCATTGCCGGCGGCGTGTTTACCCCGGTTGACCTGGTGACTGCCTGTCTTGAACGGATTCATGCAAGAGAGGACCAGGTCAAGGCCTGGGCCTGGCTTGACCCCGACCAGGCGCTGGCCCGGGCACGCGCCTGTAATGGGCGGCCCGCAACAACGCCGTTGCACGGCATCCCCATCGGCGTCAAGGATATTATCGATACGGCGGACATGCCGACCTGTTACGGGTCACAGGTTTTTCAGGGACATTACCCCGCTGAAGACGCAGAGTGCATCCGCCTGCTGAAACAGGCAGGGGCGATTATCATGGGGAAAACAGTGACCACTGAATTTGCTTTTTATGCGCCGGGTAAAACCGCCAATCCCCATGCCCTGGACCACACGCCGGGCGGGTCTTCCAGCGGTTCCGCGGCGGCAGTGGCGGATTTTCATGTGCCGCTTGCCCTGGGTACGCAAACCTCGGGCTCCATCATCCGGCCGGCAAGTTTTAACGGTGTTTTCGGCTGCAAGCCGACGTATAACTCTTATTCACTCGGCGGCATCCATCCCCTGGCGCCGGAACTCGATACCCTGGGCGCGTTCAGCCGGTCGCCTTTAGACCTTGCCCTGTTGCATGGCGTGTTGGCGCAACAGGAAACCGGGACGCCGGGCGCAGCGCGGCCCGCTACGGTTGCCGTTGTCCGCACCCCGGCCTGGGATGACGCCGATGCCGAGGTACAGGACAGTATGCTTGACTTCGCGGGACGGCTACGGCAGGCGGGCATTGACGTGGTTGAAGCGGATGAAGACCTGCTGAACGGCATGATGGAAGTACAGCAGGCGTACCTTGCCCGCGGCGCCGCGGGCTCCCTGGGGCATATTACGGATCGGCACCCGGACCAGGTGCGCCCGCAGACCCGGGACCTGGTTGTGGAGGGCCGCCGGGTGGACAAGTCATTCGATGCCGGGCTGAATGACGCCCTGGCCAGGGGTGAACGCTTCCTGTCCGGGATATTTTCCCGGGCAGACCTTGTCATAACCCCAAGCGCGCCGGGTGGAGCGCCGGCGGGCCTGCACAATACCGGCAACCCCATGTTCAACAGGATCTGGACTTTTCTGCAGACCCCCTGTATGAATCTGCCGCTGACAAAAAGCGCTAACGGGCTGCCCATCGGCATACAACTGGTTTGCAACAGGCAGGAAGATGGACGGTTATTTGCTTACTCGGCTTACCTGCAGAATTTAACCGGGTATGATATTGAACAACCTTGAGGGAGAGTGATAATGACAACCTTGAACACCAGAGACGTCCCATTGAGCCGGGAACAACGGCAGTGGTACGAGGCTGCCTGCGATAAAATTGACCTGGCGCGCCTGAAGCAACTGATCTTCGACCTGACTGGCAAACACAGTCCCACCGGCGCCGAGCGGGAGGCCTGTGAATTCATGACCGATTACCTGAACAGCGTGGGGATCAGGGCGCATTATCAACCGATTACGGATATCTCGGGCAACTGTTACGGCCGGGTAAAAGGATCGGGCGACGGTCCCACGCTGATGCTGTACGCCCCTGTCGACACACTGCTGGAAGGGGACCCGGAACAGGATTTGCCCCACGCCGGCCCGGAGCACCGGGCCGACATGCGGCCCGAGCCGTATATCGACGGCGACCTGGTCATCGGCCTGGGCGCATCCAACCCGAAATCCATGGTCGCCCTGTTGACCGAGGCATTGACCTGTGTTGTGGAAGCGGAGGTGGAGTTGAAAGGTGATGTGGTCATCGCCACGGCAGGCGGGGGGATGCCCTGGATTGTTCCTGAACGCAACCACACGGGCATCAGCAACGGCGTGAACCACCTGCTGTCCCACGGCGTAACCGCGGATTTCGGCGTGATCTGCAAACCCTGGGATGATATTTATTATGAACACCCGGGCATGGTCTGGTTCAAGGTAACCGTCTGGGGGACCATGGGTTACGCCGGCATTCCCCGCGGGGTGCCGGGCTTCCGCAGTTCGATCATTCCCGCAGCGAAGGTCATCCTGGACCTGGAGGAATGGTTGATAGAGTACCCGGATAAACATACCAGCGACCAGGTAAAACCTGAAGGCTGGATTTCCGCGTTACGCTGCGGCTGGCCTGATAAACCCGCGTTTCCGGGCGCGGCGACTGAAATCTGGCTCGATGTGCGCACCAGTCCCCTGCAGAAGGCGGCCCAGGTTGAGCGGGAATTCGACCAGGTCATGAAAGCCATCCTGGACAAACATCCTGAGGTGGAGGCGGAATGGGAGACCGTCGTGACCTGTGACGCAGGGTCGACCGACCCGGATCACTGGGTGGTGCAGTCTGCCCTGCGGGCCTGGCAGGAAGTGCACGGCAAACCGTATCCCGGCGCCCCGCACATGGCGGGACAGACAGATGCCGCAACCATCAACCGGACCGGTTTCCCCCTGGTGCGTATAGGCTATGCCTGGCTGGGCGAAGCCGATACGCCGCCGGAATTTACCGAGGGTCTGGGCGGCATGGGTGTCATCCGGGTACCCGATCTGGAAATTTCCATCAAGGAAGCGATCTATACTGTTATTGATTCCTGTACCCGGACGCGGGCGGAAGTCGGACTGACAGATTGAGAAACTGCTGCGGAGGAGGAGACAAATGCCATTAACCGACCTGCATCACGTGGCGTTGAGAACAAAGGACCTTACGGCCAGTGAACATTTCTACACGCAAGTGCTCGGCATGGAAAAAGTGGACCGGCCGGATTTCGATTTCCCCGGCGCCTGGTTACAGATGGGGGAGACCATGTTTCACCTGATGGCCGGCTACGCAGCCCTGGGCCCGGACGGCGAAATTTCCCGCGGCAGCGGCGCCGTCGACCACCTGGCAATCAAGGCACAGGGTTTTGATGAGATGCGTGATAAATTCGAAGGATCGGGTATCACCTACAAGGAAAACAATATCCGGGACTTCGGTATCTGGCAGCTTTTCGTCAACGACCCCGACGGCGTCATCATAGAATTGAATTTCCACTGCGCCGACGAACCGCAAGATTCCAGAGGCCCTGGACGGGCCACGCTGAGCAAAACCACCTGAGAGAACAGAAAATTGGGGTCAGTGCAAATACACTGACCCCATACGTTACCGCGTTCGTCGTTCCTGCTTGCGCAGGAATGACGGTTATTCGATAGTTATATAAATATACCCGTCTTCCCCCAGCCGGGTTTCGTACCTGTCCAGCGGGATTACGCAGGGGGGGTCGACGGGTTCTCCCGTCCTGATTTCGAATGAGCCTTCGTGGTACGGGCAGACGACCTCGTCGCCCCTGATTTCACCGTCGGACAGGAACGCCTGGCCGTGGGTACACACGTCACTGCTGGCAAAGTACTCCCCTTCGAGGTTGTAGATGGCAACCGCGGTGTCGTCTTCCAGGTAGTGCTGCGTGACGGAGTTGGTCTCCAGCGCGTCATGCTTTATGGTTTTTACTTCAGGCATATCAGTTGGCATCGTAGGTTTCAAAGCGAAGCGGCGTAGGCTTATCGCCGTTCACCACCTCCGGCCAGGCACAGACCGACACCATCCAGGTCAGGTCCATTTCCGCCCTTAAATCAATATAATCCCCCGCCTTGGTAACAGGCCTGTCGATGAGCCAGTCCCCCTCCGGGGAGTAGATCACCGTCATGAAGATATTGAAACAGGCAACCGATTGCAGGTAGTTCGGGTCAATCCCGAGTTTACGGTATTCTTCCTGGATCGTGTCGCGACAGCCGTTCTCATCCGAGCCCAGGTACAACCTGCGTGCGGCGTTGGAGCAGAAACCGCCACCGGTGTAATGGTTGGCGGTCCTGTCGCCGGCAATTGTCCACATGTCGTTCATGAGGTTGCTGCGGATAGTATCCCCTTCCTGCCATTTGTAGCGGCCGTGATGCCAGCTGGTGTAGACGCAATCCTGGAATTCGTTGGGGTCGCCGGATTTTACGGCGACAAAATCTGCCACCTGCTGTCCTTCCACGTCGATAATCCTCAGGGTTTGTCCTTTCCTTATATGTCCATGGCCGCCATGATGCGCCTGGATAGTGGTTGTATCGATCAATTTGCCCGGAGTATCACTCATATCTGCCACCTATTATGCTCAATAATTATAACCAGGGTCCCTGTTCAGGTTAGTATGGGAACCTCTGGATTAAGACACACAGAGTTACCTATAATACCTGATCCGTTGTTTTCTGTGATCCCGATATTGGACTGGACATGATAATCGAAGGCGAACACAGGCTGCCCTGTGAACTGGCAAGAGCATGGCAGGCCTTGAATGACCCCGGAGTACTGAAACTCTGTATCCCGGGTTGTGAAAGTATCGAAGCGGCAGGGGAAAACCGCTACGAGTGCCTGATAACGGCTAAGTACGGGCCGGTCAAAACAAGGTTTAAAACCGTCCTGGCGCTTACCAACATCGATGCGCCGTATTCCTACACGCTGGCCGGCGAGGGCAAGGGCGGCGTTGCCGGTTTCGGCAAGGGCAAGGCAGACGTACAACTTGCCCGGGACGGGGAGGATACGCTGCTGCGCTACCAGGCGGAGTTTTCCGTGGGCGGCAAACTCGCCCAGGTCGGGTCCAGGTTGATAGCGTCAACGACGAAGAAGATGTCGAATGATTTCTTTTCCCGGTTTTCGGAAGAGATCAGCGGCGGGTAAATACATATTGAATTTAAATAAACTTTTTATTTAAATTCCAGGAGTCATTATTTATACTTTAATGTTCACTGTCCTGGAATATCAAACATGGGGGTTTTGGCATGGGTAAGTTTAATGAAATCGCGCTGGACCTGATGAAACGCACCGCAGCTTACGTCCCGGATTTTGAGTTCGAGGGGGCGGATCCCGCTACGGCTGCAAAACCCTGGCAAGCGTGGCTCAAGGCGGAACTGGGGTTTCGCAATCACTGGTACCCGACGGAGGCCAGCCGCAACATCGGGGATGGCGGGCACAAGGCGATCAAGTTGCTGGGCGAGGATATTCTCTACCTGCGCCGGGCCGGCCGCCTGTACGCGATTGAAGACCGCTGCAGCCACCGCGGCACGCGCTTCTCGCAACGGCCCGTGTGCTATACGGACGATACCATTACCTGCTGGCACCACGCATTCACCTTTAACCTGGACGACGGCCGCATTCGCTGCCTGTTGAACGACCCCGACTCCTCCCTGGCCGGGCGCAAGGGGATAAAGAGCTACCCGGTGCGGGAAGTAAAAGGCGTAATTTTCACATTCGTCGGTGATATGAATCCGCCGCCGCCCCTGGAGCATGACGTACCCCCCGGGTTTTTTGACGAAGACATGGCGATCTGCGTGGCGGACCCGTACCTGGTAAAGGCAAACTGGCGCCTGGGCTCGGAAGGCGGTTACGACCCGGGCCACCATTACATCCACAACTGGTCAAAATTCTCCATCAATTCACGCATACCCATGACCTTCGGCTGGGTGTCGAAGAAGGAAGCGGTGCTGGAGACCAGTATTTACGAGCTGATGGAAAACGGCCCGAGAGGATTTACCCGCCTGGCGGCGGAGACCAACATGTCCATGACTGCAAAAATACCCGGACGGAACGGCGGGGCGGATACCGATGTCATCCTGCCCATCGCCAAGGGCCAGTCCCCCCGGGAAATAGAAATTCTGGGACAGCACGCGTTCACCACCGAGGTTGGCGAGTGGCTACCCTGCGGGCTGAAGGTCAATCCATGGCCTTTCCCGGGGGTGGTTCACAACGAATACTACGTGCCGCGGGACGCCAACTCCCACTACTATTTCCAGTGCGGCTGGAAGCGCGTGGAAAATGAAGAGGAAGCCCGGGAATGGGCCGAAGGCGACCTGGGGCAGGTGCGCTGGAAAGTCCCTGTAGTCGATGACTTTACCATACAGGATGCCGAGGCGCGGGAATACATCCACGAATTCTATGCCAGCGAAGACGGCTGGAACCAGGAGCAGACGGCCCGGTTCGATATCGAGCTGCTGATGTGGCGCGTGTTCGCCGGTGAGTATAGCCGCGGTATCCAGGAGGAAAAGCACACGAAAGGCCATTTCAAGAGATAAGAATCAATGGGTACGGTATTGCATATCGATTGCAGTGCTCGTACTGTCAATTCGGTCAGCCGCAGGTTATCCCGGATTGTGGTTGAGCAACTCCTGGAGGCGGAGCCGTCGGTCCGGGTGATCAGGCGGGACCTGGGCGCTTCGGCGCCTGCGCCCGTTAACGCGCTGGAGGCGGAAGCCTTTTTTACCCCGCCTCCGGACAGGACCGGGGAGCAGGTCGGGGCGTTGGCAGATTCCGATGCCTTGACGGAAGAGTTGTTGCAGGCCGACACCGTGGTGCTGGGAACACCCATGTATAACTTCACGGTGCCGGCCAGCCTGAAAGCCTGGATCGATTACGTGGTCAGGCCCGGAAAGGCCTTCCGCCGGGTGGCCAACGGCCGGCTTGAAGGCCTGTGCGGAGGTAAAAAGGTCTATGTATGCACCGCCGGCAGCGGCAAGTCCAGGGGCACGGATATGGACCACCTGCGCCCGTACCTGGACACGATCTTTGCGTTTATCGGTATCACGGATATCGTTTATTTCGATGCGGAGGGACTGGCATGGGGAGAGCAGGAACGGGAACGGTCGATAAATGCAGCAATCGAGAACATTCAACAGAATCTGTAAAATACACAGAACATATTTCCTGACAGGAGGAGAGACGGCATGTCGAAGATCAAGGGTCTAGGTTATATCGGTTGTGAGGTGACGGACTTTGATGCCTGGGACAGCCTGCTGGACACCGTGTACGGACTGGAGCAGCGGGCAGACAGCGGGAAGTCGCTCCGGCACTACCGCATGGACGATAATCACCACAGGCTGGCGCTGCATAAATCGAACAGCAACAAATTGAAATACATCGGCTGGGAGGTCGAATTCCAGGGAGACCTGGATAACCTGGCCGCTGAACTGAGCGACAAGGGTATAGCGGTAGAAGCCGGCAGCGCGGCGTTACGCGAGGAGCGCGCCGTGATGGACCTGTTTGTGGTCAGCGGGCCTGATGATATCCGCCTGGAAATCTTTTTCGGCCCCGTGCAGGACTGCAAACCGTTTACGCCGAAGCGCGGGATGGAAGGTTACAATACCGGCGACCTGGGTATGGGGCACATAGTGCTGGCTACGGCCGACCGGCCGGCCTCGGTAAAGTGGTACGAGGACAACCTGGGCTTCCGCCTGAGCGACCATATTTTCTGGGATGGCATACAGGCGACCTTCCTGCATTGTAACCCGCGCCACCACAGCCTGGCCTTCATGAACCCGGTCGGCGGTATGAAGCCCGGCGACCTGGGTCATTTCATGTTCGAGAGCCTGTCGCTGAATGACGTGGGCCGCGCCTATGATATCGTCCACGAACACAAGGTGCCGCTGGCCCTGACGCTGGGACGGCATAGCAACGACCACATGATGTCGTTTTATATCTATTCCCCTTCCGGATGGTGGATCGAGTACGGCCACGGCGCCCGCCTCATTGATGATGCGGAGTGGGAACCCAAGTTTTACAGTTCCCCGAAGATCTGGGGCCACGAGATGCTGCCGCCACCAGGCGAAGCAGTCGCAGGGGAACAGCATAAACGCTGAGAAGATTTATCCGCAAATTACGCAGATTAACGCAGATAAAAGATAAATAGACAAGTAGACATACACTCTTCAAATCATTTGCAACAGGCCAAAAATAACACACGCCATTATTTTGGCGCCGACTTGCTCGTTTCCTTAAGGGACAAATCTGATCGGGACCCCCATACTCAATGAATAAAATTTTAATCTGCGTTAATCTGCGTAATCTGCGGATAAAATAATCTATCGTTATGTCAGAAATAAAACACGCACGGGTCATCATATTGGGCTCAGGACCGGCTGGGTATTCCGCGGCGGTTTACGCGGCGCGGGCCAACCTGAATCCGGTGCTGATCACCGGGGTGGAGATGGGAGGCCAGTTGACCACCACTACCGATGTGGATAACTGGCCCGGCGACGTGGAAGGTCTGCAGGGACCGGACTTGATGGAACGGATGCGCCGTCATGCCGAGCGGTTCGAGACCGAGGTTATCTTTGATCATATTCACCAGGTCGACCTGGGCGCGAAACCCTTCAGCATGCAGGGTGGTTCGGGCAGTTACAGTTGTGACGCCTTGATCATCGCCACCGGCGCCTCGGCGCGCTACCTCGGCCTGCCGTCCGAGCAGGCGTACATGGGGAAAGGAGTCAGTGCCTGCGCCACCTGTGATGGCTTCTTCTACCGGGGCGAGAAAGTCGCGGTGATCGGCGGCGGGAATACGGCAGCGGAAGAGGCGTTGTACCTCTCCAACATCGCTGATGAAGTCATCCTGGTGCATCGCCGGGACAAACTCCGGTCCGAGAAAATATTGCAGGACAGGCTTTTTGAGAAGGAGAGAACAGGCAATATCACCATTTACTGGGACCACGTGCTGGAGGAAGTGAAAGGAGATGAGGGCGGCGTCACGGGGATGCGCATCAGCAACGTCAAGTCGGGGGACAAGACCGACCTGGAACTGAAAGGCGTATTCATCGCTATCGGGCACACGCCCAACACGGAGATCTTCGCCGGTCAACTGGAGATGAACAACGGTTACATCGTCATCAGGAGCGGCCTGAACGGTGATGCGACATCAACCAGCGTACCGGGTGTATTCGCCGCGGGCGATGTATCCGACCAGGTATACCGGCAGGCCGTCACCTCGGCCGGATTCGGCTGCATGGCCGCGCTGGACGCGGAGAAATTCCTCGATGAGTAAACACTGGAGAGAACAATGACAAATATCTGGAACCACCTGCAGGGAGTGGAATTCAAACAGACCTGGTACGACGCCGGGGGTATCAGGACACGCGCCATCGAAGCAGGTGACGGCCCCCCGTTGATATTGCTGCACGGCACCGGCGGCCATGCGGAAGCCTACGTGAAAAATATCGAGGCCCATGCAGAGCATTTCCACGTCTATGCCATCGACATGGTGGGCCACGGCTACACCGACGCCCCGGATATCGGTTATGACATGCAGTGTTACGTGGACTTTATGAAAGACTTCCTGGACGCCATCGGCGCAGACAAGGCCCACATCTCGGGAGAATCCCTCGGCGCAACGGTCGCGTCCTGGTTCGCCCTGCAGTACCCGGACCGGGTCGGCAAGATCGTCATGAATACCGGTATGATGCTGCCGCCGGACGAGGCAGGCGCGGTGGAATTAAGAGATCTGCTGGAACGCAGCCGCAAGGCCGCCGGCTCACCGGACCGTGATGCGGTCAGGCAACGGATGCGCTGGCTGATGCACCGTGATGAGGACGTGACAGACGAGATCGTCGAAGTGCGCTACCGCATCTACCAGCAACCGGGCCGCGCCGCGGTGATCAGGAAGATCGCAGAGCAAAGCATCGGCGCACTGCTGGACCCGGTCGAGCAGGAAAAATGGTACAAACCGGAATTGCTGCAGCAGTTGCCCTGTCCCACACTGGTGTTGTGGACGCGTTACAACCCGGGCCAACTGGTGCCGCTGGCGGAGCAGGGCGCCGCCCTGATTCCCGACAGCGAACTGGTGGTGCTGGAAAATTCCGCCCACTGGCCGCAGTGGGAGGAACCGGAAGCATTCAACAAGGCGCATATCGGGTACCTGCTAAAGTAACCCCGCAATATAATTTTGAAAACTGAGATGAGCGAAATCACCCGAAACCTGCTGGAAGAGACCCAGGACTACGTGGAACAGGCCAGGGCCAGGACAGCGCGGGCGCGCAAGCCCTGGCAGGTCTGGCTTGACGCGGAGTGGGGGTTTCGCAATTACTGGTACCCGGCGGCGTTGTCACGCCACCTGAACGAAGGGGACGCAAAAGGGATTGAACTGCTGGGAGAGGAAATCCTGCTCACCCGGCAGAACGGCAAACTACATGCCATGGAAGACCGCTGCCCGCACCGCGGCATCCGTTTTTCGGCCCGGCCCCTGTTCTACACAAAGGAAACCCTGACCTGCTGGTACCACACCTGGACCTACGACCTGGAGGACGGCAACCTGCGCACCATACTCAGTTCGCCTGACTCGAAGATGATAGGCAAATGCAGCATCAAGATCTACCCGGTGGAGGAGCGCAAGGGCATCATCTTCATCTTCGTGGGCGATATCGAACCACCGCCCCTGCACTACGACCTGGCGCCCGGCCTGCTGGATGATAACGCCGTTGTTTACTGCGGCGAACCCTACGAGATCAACGCCAACTGGCGCCTCGGGTGTGAAAACGGTTACGACCCGGGCCACCAGTTCATCCACAACTGGTCGGAGATGTGCATCAACGCCGGCATGCACACCTCCTACGGATACACGTCCACCAGGGAAGCCGTGCTGGATACCACCCGTTACGTAGAAAATGAAGACGGCCCGAAAGGCTTTACCCGCAAGGTGGAGAAAACGGAATTCAAGCATGAAGCATTTATCCCCCTCAAGGATGGCGGGCGCAAGGACCTGGTCCTGCCCCTGGCCAGGGGCAAGTCTCCGGAGGAACTGGCGCAGTTGACCGATATCATCCGCCTGGGCACCGTCGGGCTGTGGATGCCCTGTTCGCTGAAGGTGACCACATTCCCGGCGCCCCAGTGCACCCACTACGAGTTCTACGTGCCGAAGAACAAGGACGTGCACATCTATTTCCAGTTCGGCGTGATCCACACGGACGACGAGGACGAAGCGGAACGCTGGCTGGGCGAAGACGGCCGGGTCATGTGGGAGGTGCCTGCAGTGGAGGGGTTTACCGTGGACGATGCCTTTGCCCGGGAACAGTTACACAAATACTATGCCGAGGAGGACGGCTGGCAGCGGGAGCGGCTGTTCCAGCCGGACGTCGAACTGACCATGTGGCGCCGGTTTGCCAGCAGGCATGCCCGCGGCATACAGACCGTTGACCATACCCGCGGATATTTCAAGCGGGATTAGACGCTATGTTTAAACCTGTTGAGAAGGTTAGACAAGACGTCTTTATGTTTTCCTGTTTGGGGACAGATTTGAAATCTGTCCCCGGAAAGAAAGCAGGTAAAACATAACAGCCCGGATATTCCCACGAAGGATTCGATGGATAATCCCTATGATGACCTGACTTACGGCGGTCGGCAGGTGGGTTTCGGCAACAAACCCGCGATTGCCATCGTGGATCTGCAATTGGGGTTTACCGATCCGCACTATCCTATGGGAGGACGGCCCCTGGTCGCAGCGGCCACCGAACATACCGCCAGCCTGGTCAGGGTTGCCCGCAAAAAAGGCGTACCCATCGCTTCCTGCGCAATGGCCTACAAGGACGCGGGAGACATGCCCCACTGGAAGATCCCGGCCATGTACGCAGGGTCCTTCTTCAAGGGGCACCCTGCCGTTGAACTGGACCCGCGCATCTACGATGCCGGCCATGACCTGGCCGTTATCAAGAGCGCGCCCTCCATCTTTTTCGCCACGCCGGTACACCAGTACTTCACCCGGCACAACGTGGACACGGTGATTGTCTGCGGCTGCATGACGGCAGGCTGTGTGCGCGCCTCCGTCATCGACAGCTTTTCCCACGGCTGGCGCACCATCGTTCCCGAGGAATGTGTGGGCGACGTGGACCAGGCGCCCCATGACGCCAACCTGCTGGACATGCGCCGGCGCTATGCCGACGTGTTGCCCCTGCAGGAGGTTATGGCTTATATTGACAACCTAGATTTGACACTTAATACAAATCCATGACAGATAACAAAACAAAAGTACTGGAAGGCAAGGCAACACCTCGGGGAAAGTATCCCCATGCCCGGCGCGCCGGGGACTACATCTTCATTTCCGGCACCAGCGCCAGGCAGGCCGATAATACGGTCATCGGCGCACGGGCAGTGGACGCGATGGGCACGTCGGAACTGGATATCCGGGCGCAGACCCGGGCCGTGTTGAACAATCTTGCCGATATACTGGCCAGTTTCGATGCAACACTGGATGACCTTACCGAAATAACGGCTTTTATTGTCAACATGAACGATTTTGCCGGGTATAATGAGGCCTACGCGGAAGTGTTCGACTATGACGGCCCGGCTCGTACCACGGTGGCCGTGCACCAGTTGCCGCACCCGCTGTTAGCGATAGAAATAAAGGCCATTGCCTACAAACCTGAATAAGCTCAAGGGGGAGAGCAGATATGAATGATGGTCAGATTATTGCCGGATTTTTGGCGCCGCACCCACCCCACCTGGTTTACGGTGAAAACCCGCCGCAGAACGAACCCCGTTCCCAGGGCGGATGGGAACCGCTGAGATGGGCTTACGAGCATGCCCGCAGGAGCCTGGAAGAATTAAAACCGGACGTGTTGCTGGTGCATTCCCCCCACTGGATCACCCAGCAGGGTCACCACTTCCTGGGGGTAAGGGACTTGAGCGGTAAATCCGTCGATCCCATATTCCCCAACCTGTTCCGCTACAAATTTGGACTGGAGGTGGACGTGGAACTGGCCGAGGCCTGTTGTAACGAGGCCGCGAACATGGGCCTGACGACCAAGATGATGCGCAACCCGAATTTCCGCGTGGACTACGGCACCATCACCACCCTGCACATGATCCGCCCGCAGTGGGATATCCCGGTGGTCGGCATCTCCGCCAATAATTCGCCTTATTACCTGACCACGGAAGAGGGGCTGGGAGAGATGGATATCCTGGGCAAGGCCACGCGCAAGGCTATCGAGCAGACCGGGCGACGCGCAGTGTTACTGGCGTCGAACACCCTGTGCCACTACCATTTCCACGAGGAACCGGTGCCGCCCGAGGATATGTCCCAGGAGCACCCGCAGAACTATGCGGGCTACCTGTGGGATATGCGTATGATCGACCTGTTGCGGCAGGGAAAGATAAGCGAAGTCTTCAAGGTTTTGCCCCAGTTCATCGATGAAGCCTTTGCCGAGGTAAAATCCGGCGCGTTCACATGGATGTTTGCCGCCATGGACTATCCCGAACTGCCGGGAGAACTCTACGGTTACGGCACGGTGATCGGGACCGGCAACGCGGTCATGGAATGGAACCTGATAAAGGCCGGCCTGGCCAAGGCTGCATGAAGGGGACGGACTTAAGTCCGTCCCCGGCCGTATCATAACAAACAGGTGAAAAATTGATATGACTCCTGATACACACCATGGATATCCCCCATTCAGTGTCGTTTCCGCCTTCCTGGTACCCGGCTCCCCATTACCCTACGTGCAACGGGATAACCCCCCGTGGGGCGAAATCGCCGCTGCCATGGAAAAGGCAGGCAAGGCCCTGGCCGCATCAGACCCGGACCTGATCGTCATCTATTCCACCCAGTGGATCGCCGTCCTGGACCAGTTGTGGCAGACCCGGGCCGTCCTGCAGGGCCTGCACGTTGACGAGAACTGGCATGAGTATGGCGACCTGCCGTTCGACATGAAGATCGACGTCGAATTTGCCGAACTCGCGTTGAAAAAGACCGCCGCAGCGGGCATCAAGGCCAAAGGCGTGGACTATGATCATTTCCCGGTGGACACCGGCGCCATCGTCGCGTCCAACTTCCTGAACCCGGGCGGGGACATCCCCCTGGCCATCACGTCCAATAACGTCTACCACGACTGGCAGATGACGGAATCCCTGGGCCGGGTCGCCGCCGAATCAGCAGCCGAACTCGATCGGAAACTGGCCGTTATCGGCGTAGGCGGCCTGTCCGGCTCCATCTACCGCCACGTGATTGACATCAGCGACGACAAAATCGCCGACCCCGCGGAGGATGAATGGAACAGGAAGATCCTGGCCATAATGGAGCAGGGCGACACCGAGACCTTGTTACAGACCTGCCACGACTATGCCGCCGCGGCCCGGGTGGACATGGGCTTCAAACACTTCGCCTTCATCATGGGCGCCACCGGCAACCGCTTCAACAACGCCACAGTTCACGCCTACGGCCCCCTCTACGGCAGCGGCGCCGCCGTCGTTGAATTCGATCTGGCCTGAAAAAGAAGCATCCCGCTACCATTTGCGTCTCCGTCCGTCATTCCTGCGCCCCGTCCGTCATTCCTGCGAAGCTTGTCCCTGCGGAAGCAGGGAGCAGGAAACCAGTAAAAACACTATCCGCCGGTACTGTAACCGGCAATCGGTCGGAATGTTAACCGGCAATTGGTCGCTGTTCTAACCGGCAATCGGTCGCTATACTAACCCGCAAATGTCCGTTGATAATTCCATACTTCCTCGCTGGTTAACATGACCAACCAAAACCCTGAGCAGGTAGCTCGTGATCATATAGACAACAAACTTTCCGACTCTGGCTGGCTGGTTCAATCCGGAAATGAGGTTGACCTGAATGCGGGCCAAGGTGTGGCAGTGCGCGAATACCCGACGGATATCGGCCCCGCAGATTACGTCCTGTTTGTTGACTGCAAACCCGTGGGCGTGATAGAGGCGAAGCGGGTAGAGGCCGGTGAGCGCCTTACTACAGTCGAATATCAATCTTCAGAATACGCCAAGGCGAAACTCAGGTATATCAATAGCAAGCCATTGCCGTTTGTGTTTGAGAGCACCGGGGAACTGACCCATTTCACCGATTACAGGGACCCGAGGCCCCGCGCACGGGAGGTGTTCTCTTTCTATCGCCCGGAAACGCTGGCGGAGTGGTCCGGCCAGGAGCAAACCTTGCGCGAGCGCCTGCAAATCCTGCCGGCGCTCGATGAAACAGGATTACATTCCGCGCAATTCAAGGCCATCGTCAAGCTCGAAGAGTCCTTCAAAAAAAACCGTCCCAGGTCACTCATTCAAATGGCGACCGGGGCGGGCAAGACCTTTACGGCTTGCACCTTTGCCTATCGCCTGCTGAAACACGCCGACGCCAAACGCATTCTCTTTTTAGTCGATACCAGAAACCTGGGTGAACAAGCCGAACAGGAGTTTCTGAAATTCCAGCCCAATGACGACAACCGGAAATTTACTGAGTTGTATAACGTGCAAAGGTTGAACTCCGGCTATATCGCCGATGACTCACAGGTATGCATTTCCACTGTCCAGCGCCTCTATTCCATCCTGAGAGGTGAAGAACTGGAAGAACGCGCGGAAGAAAAGAACCCCAACGAATCAAACCTGGAATGGCATAAAAAAGAACCTCTACCGGTTACATACTCGCCCGAAAACCCCATTGAACAGTTTGATTTCATCATCATTGACGAATGTCATCGGTCTATCTACAACGTGTGGAAACAAGTACTGGACTACTATGACGCTTTTTTAATCGGTCTCACTGCCACTCCTGACAAACGCACTTTCGGCTTCTTTAATGAAAACGTGGTCAGTGAATACCCCTACGAGGAGTCCGTGGTCGATGGCGTCAACGTGCCTTATGATGTTTTTACCATAGAAACAGAAATCACCAAGGCCGGCGGCAGTATCAAGGCAAAACAATATGTGGACAAGCGGGAAAGACTCTCGCGTAAAAAGCGCTGGGAACGTCTGGACGAAGATTACACATACAAACCGAGCCAGTTGGATAAAGACGTAGTCAACCCCAGCCAGATACGGAATATTATCAGGGGTTTCAAAAACAGTCTGCCGGGTATATTCCCTGACAGGCATGATGAACGCAACGAGTTTGAAGTGCCCAAAACCCTGATCTTTGCCAAAACTGACAGCCACGCGGATGACATCATCGGGATTGTGCGTGAAGAATTTGATGAAGGTAACGAATTCTGTAAAAAGCTCACATACAGGACTGACGAAGATCCTAAATCCGTTCTCAATCGTTTTCGCAATTCCTGGGCGCCGCGCATCGCCGTGACTGTGGATATGGTCGCAACCGGCACCGATGTCAGGCCGTTGGAAGTGCTGTTATTCATGCGCGATGTCCGAAGCGTCAACTACTTTGAGCAAATGAAAGGCCGAGGCACTCGCACCATTAACTTTGATGACCTGCAAAAAGTCACGCGCACAGCCAGACATGCCAAAACCCATTATGTAATTATCGATGCCGTTGGCGTTACCAGGTCGAAAAAAACCGACAGTCGTTCATGGGAACGCAAAAAAGACGTTCCTTTGAAAGACCTCCTGGGCGCAGTCGCCATGGGCGTACAGGATGAAGACCTGTTCACTTCGCTTGCCGACCGGCTGATCAGGTTGGAGAAACAACTTACCGATGATGAAAAGAACCAGTTGGTTGTCATATCCGGCGGGAAGACCCCGCAACAACTGAGCAAAGGTTTGCTCGATGCATACAACCCGGACGTCATTGAAACTGTTGCCCAACCGCTGATTGACGCCCTTCCACGGGACGACACCAGTCCTGATCAGAAAAAAGAATTACACAAGAAAACACAGGAACAACTTGCCCGGGACGCTGCCGCGCCTTTTACCGGAAAGCTCAATGAATTTATCGAAAACGTACGAAAGGGCCACGAGCAAATCATTGACAACATTAACCCCGATACCCTAGTGAGAGCAGAATGGGACAAAGACGCGGTGGATAACGCCAAACAGGTAGTGCGGGAGTTTGCTGGTTATATCAAGACCAATAAAGATGAAATCATGGCGCTTAGCATTTTTTATGATCAGCCCTACCGCCGCCGAGATCTCACTTACACCATGGTTAAAGAATTGCTTGATACCTTGAAGCAAAACAAACCGCAGGTTGCGCCCTACAACGTTTGGCAGGCCTACCAGCAACTTAATGAAGTGAAAGGCAATAGCCCTCAAAATGAATTGGTGGCGCTGGTATCACTGGTGCGCCACGTAACAGGTATCGACAGCGTCTTGACTCCTTACGACAAAAGCGTGGACAGCAATTTCAAACGCTGGATTTTTGGAAAGCATTCCGGGGCGGGCGAGAAATTCAACGAGGAACAAATGGATTGGTTGCGCATGATTAAAGATCACATTGCCACCAGCTTTCACCTGGATATCGATGACCTGAACTATACACCTTTTGATGCTGAGGGAGGAGCGGGCAAAATGCAGCAGTTATTCGGGACTGACATGAACCAGATTATTGAGGAAATGAATGAGGCGTTGGCGGCGTGAAGGATTCTTCGTTAAGGAGTGATTGGGTTGAGGTTGAGTTTCATTCTGTCCTTAAACAATCCAAAGAAAAGCATAAACCCAAAGGAAAGGAGCAGGCATTTTATATCGGTTTGGAACACATTGGAAAAAATACTGGTAGGCTGACAAATGAAGTTTGTGTAGCAGAGATCAGCGCAACGAAGAATAAATTTCGCCCTGCCCAAATACTGTATGGAAAGCTCAGGCCGTATCTGAACAAAGTGTATCTCTCTGATTGTGAAGGAGTATGCTCTACTGACATTTTGGTATTTGACGTCTTGCCAGCCATAAAAGGTGAATATGCTCTGAACTATATGCTTTCAAGGCGGTTCGTGAATGACATGTCATCTAATACAAGCGGCGTTAACCTGCCTAGAGTATCAACCGGATTTATTAATAGTTATCTGATTCCACTCCCTCCTCTTCCTGAACAGCGCAACATCGTCGCCAAAATAGAGCAATTGTTCAGTAAATTGGACTACGGTATTGTCAGCCTCAAAGCCGCACAGGAAAAACTCGCCTTCTATCGTCAGTCCGTACTGAAAAAGGCTTTTGAAGGTGAACTCACCCGTGAGTGGCGCGAACAGCAAACCAGCCTCCCCAGCGCCGATGAATTGTTGAAGCAAATCAATACTGAGTTTGATGACTACCACCAACAGCAATTGCGGAACTGGCAAGTTGCCATAAAAGTCTGGAAGGCCGCAGGCAAAGAAGGGAAAAAGCCGGCAAGGCCAAAGAAATGTAAGGTAATTACTGAATTAGCCAAAGAAGATTTGTCCAGACTTCCAGAATTACCAAATGAGTGGTGTTGGCAAAAGCTGGGCAGCATCTGCCAAAAGATTCAAATTGGGCCTTTCGGCAGTCAGATGCACAGACATGAGTATGTTGAAGAAGGTGTGCCTGTTATCAATCCTCAACACATAAAGTCTCAGAAGATTTTCCCCCAGGTATTCATCTCGGAAGAAAAAGCCGAATCATTACCCCAATATGTCTTTGAAGAAAATGACATCGTTCTGGGAAGAAGAGGTGAAATGGGTCGTTCAGCCTGTATATCTGCAAAGGAAAAAGGCTGGTTTTGTGGTTCCGGTAGTCTGTTTATCAGGCTCGGGAACAGGTTTAACGGGGTTCTCTATAGCCTGATTCTTTCAGAAAGAAGAGTCGTTCACTATCTGGAAGAAAAAGGAAGTGGAACAACCATGACTAATTTAAATTCAACAATCCTCAGTGAACTCCCTGTACAATTAATCCCGTTAGAAGAACAGGTCCAAATAACCAAAGAAATCGAATCCCGCTTCTCAGCCTGCGACCATCTTCAGCAGGAAATCGAACGAGGCCTGCAAAAAGCCGAAGCCCTACGCCAATCTGTTTTAAAAAAAGCCTTTGAAGGTCGTTTACTCACAGAGACCGAGTTGTCCAACTGCCGCGCCGTGCCAGATTGGAAACCTGCACAACAATTGCTGGCGCGAATCCAGACCGAAAAATGTGCGAAACAAAATACTGCAAAATCCCCTGTCACAGATAAGGCAATAGTCAACAAGTCTTAGATCAGGTTATGAAAAACAAAATCGAAATTTATCAGAACCCGGACGGACAGGCACAAGTCGCAGTACAGTTCGACAAGACCACTGTTTGGCTGAACCGAAATCAATTAGCCCACTTGTTTAAGCGCGATGTGAAAACTATCGGTAAACACATCAGCAATGTATTCAAAGAAGGCGAACTGGAGAAGGATTCAGTTGTCGCAAATTTTGCGACAACTGCTACCGATGGAAAAACCTATCAGGTAGAACACTATAATCTTGATGTTATCATCTCGGTTGGCTATCGGGTTAAATCCCAATGCGGTACTCAATTCCGCATATGGGCCACCCAGCGTCTGAATGACTATCTCGTGCAAGGTTATGCCATTAACAAACAAAGATTGGCGGAAAAGCAGCAGGAAGTACAGCATCTGAAAAATGGCATACGCATTTTAAGTCGCGCTATTGAAAATAAAGCAACGGAGGCCGACCACGAATGGCTTGGATTATATGCCAAAGGTCTGCAACTACTGGATGACTATGACCACGAAAACCTCGATAGTAAAGGCGATAGCGATGCACCGGTAAATTACCCCTCTTATGAAGATTATATGGAACTGGTGACATTAATGCGCGCTGATTTTAATTCCAGCATCTTCGGACAGGAACGAGATGATGGTTTTAAAAGTGCCATTGGGCAAATCCGTCAGAGTTTTGATGGACGTGATCTGTACCCGACCTTTGAAGAAAAGGCCGCAACCTTGCTGTATCTTATCGTAAAAAATCATGCTTTTGTTGATGGTAACAAACGCATAGCCGCGGCCTGTTTTTTACTATTTTTACGACAAAATCAACGTTTACAGTCTGCAACAAATACACCAACGGTCAGTAATGAAGCCTTGGCGAGCCTGACCTTATTCGTTGCTGCAAGTAAAAGCGATGAAATGGATACAGTAAAGCGGCTTATTGTCAGTATATTGAATCGCAATCAAGAAGCTTAAATGAATGACGAATCAAGCATCGTCTCTAAAGTCTGGAACCTTGCCAATGTCCTGCGTGATGACGGTGTCAGCTATGGCGATTACCTGGAGCAGTTGACCTACCTGCTGTTTTTGAAAATGGTGGAGGAGTTTGCAAAGCCACCTTACAACCGTCAGATAGCCGTGCCCGAAGGCTACGACTGGAGCGCGTTAAAATCCAGGCGTGGCGCTGAGTTGGAAAGTCACTACGCACAAACACTACGTAAGCTTGCCGGCACCAGTGGCATCCTGGGGCAGATTTTCACTAAATCACAGAACAAAATTCAGGACCCGGCTAAACTCTACAAAGTTATTGATATGGTGGATAAGGAACAATGGAGCATGATGGGGGCCGACCTGAAAGGCAAAATTTACGAGGGACTGCTTGAGAAAAACGCGGAAGACACCAGAAGCGGCGCCGGACAGTATTTTACCCCCCGCACATTGATTCAGGCCATGGTTCAGTGTGTGCGCCCGCAGCCGAATAAAATCGTTGCCGACCCGGCTTGCGGTACCGGTGGGTTCTTCTTGGCTGCCTACGACTTCATTATTGCCGAGTACAACCTTGACCTGGAGCAAAAGAAATTTCTGAAAAATAAAACCTTCTTCGGCAATGAGATCGTTGCCAATACCCGTCGTCTGTGTTTGATGAATATGTTTTTGCACAACATCGGCGATATCGACGGTGAGTCATTTATATCATCTACAGACGCATTGGTCGCCGATGACGGCAAAAGGGCGGACTATGTCATGGCAAATCCTCCCTTCGGCAAAAAAAGTAGCATGACGTTTACCAACGAAGCAGGCGAACAGGAGAGGGAGGGTCTTGTTTACAACCGGCAGGATTTCTGGGCGACCACCTCGAACAAACAACTCAACTTTTTGCAACACATCCGTACATTGTTGAAAGCAAACGGCGAGGCGGCGGTGGTAATGCCGGATAACGTGCTGTTTGAAGGCGGCGCGGGCGAAACCGTACGTAAGGAATTGTTAAGAAGCACTGACCTGCATACCATCCTGCGCCTGCCTACGGGAATTTTTTACGCCCATGGCGTCAAGGCAAACGTGCTGTTCTTCGACAACAAACCCGCCTCCCCCGACCCCTGGACCAAGGAAGTATGGTTTTATGATTATCGGACCAATATCCACCACACACTCAAGAAAAAGCCCATGCGACTGGCTGATCTTGAGGACTTCATCCGCTGCTACAATCCTGCCAACCGGCATCAGCGAAAAGAAACTTGGTCAGTGGATAATTCAGACGGAAGATGGCGTAAATTCACCTATGAAGAGATCATGGCGCGCGACAAGACCAATCTCGATATCTTCTGGCTGAAAGATGACACCCTCACCGACCTCGACAACCTACCCGATCCGGATATTCTTGCCGGCGAGATTATCGACAATATTGAAGCGGGGCTTGCGAGTTTCAGGGAGATTGTGGATATAGTTGGTAGTGACGGGGATACGAGAAACACGTAACCTGATATGCCTAGACATCCGTAATTCAATATGTCAGCCATCAGTTACCGAGGAGCGCGGGGTTCGAACGCGGGGGATGACTTTCATGAGTTGTGGGCCTTATATAAGGCCCTGGCACTGCTTGATTCAGACTCACGTTTGGTTGCGTTAACTGTTGAGGGTATCCGGGCAGAGGATGAAAACGGCACATCATCTGACACCTGGGATGGAGTTGACTGTGCCCTGTATTACGGAGATGACCTTGATCATATTGATCGGATTGAAATAGCTCAACTCAAGTATTCAGCAGCTAACCCCAGTCTAAATTGGACTATTCCCCGTTTAGTCAAGGATGGCAACAAATCAATTATCAGAAAACTCGCAAAGGCCTTTGATGCGCTGAGCAACGAATATCAAGATTTGTTCGAAAGTGATAATTTGATTGTGCGGTTAGTCAGCAATCAACCGGTTTCTGACGAATTACAAGAAGCCGTTTCTAGCCAGGAGCAATCAGGCAATGACGTTGATATTTCGTCAGGTGTTCGTAACGCTCGCGACAGTCTTATACAAGCAAGTAGTTTGAGCCAGGAAAAATCCGAAGCCTTTTTAAAAGCTGTGGATCTTTCGGAATGCGGTAGCGCATCACGTTTTGCCGTTGAGGAGAGAGTTCTTTCGACAGTCTCTGGTTGGACTGAAGACGGCGCGCGTACTGCTGTAAATGATCTTATGCGCTTTATACGACAGGCTATGATGCCGGAAAGTAAGGGCCAGAGGATCACACGCCATTTAATACTCGTTCATTTTGGCTTCTCCGACCACCGGTCATTGTTTCCTTGCCCGTCTGAGATCAACGAAATACAACAACCTGTACAACGGGAAATTTCTGGCACCATTGCCAGAAAGATATTGGATGGTGTTCAGCACATTTGTCTTCATGGTGGAGCTGGTTGTGGCAAGACTACTGCTATCCAGGAAATCAGAAGATTATTGCCGCCTGAATCTATCGTGATCGCGTTTGATTGCTATGGAAGTGGTCGATACAAGGATTCTGATGCGTACAGGCACCGGCCAAGGGATGCTTTTCTCCAACTCTCAAATGAACTTGCAGCAACACTACATACTCCGCTGCTTATAACACGATCAAGAGATATTGATTATCCAAGAGTGTTCAAGCAACGATTAGAGAAGGCTGCGGAGGTAATCGCCGCTAAGTCCCATAAAGCACTCATGGTAATCGTTGTCGATGCTGCCGATAACTCTATTACGGCAGCATCGAATCGGGAACCGAAAGAACCAAGTTTCATTCATGATTTTATGGCTTTAGGTGAACTGCCTTCCAACGTGCGCTTCATTGTGACTACACGGACGGCAGGATTGGTGACACTCAGACCCCCGGAGAGATTTGACAAATATGAGATTTCGGGATTTTCGCGGGAGGATACTGGTAAGCACGTATTGACGAGACAAGAAAATGTACCGGAACCATGGATTGACGACTTTCATTATTTGTCTGGTGGAAACCCGCGGGTACAGAAATATGCTTTTGATTATGGTGGCGATAATACCGAGAAAGTGCTTGGTTATCTTCGTCCACACGGTAAATCTCTTAATCAGATTTTCGAGGAGCGTTTCACCGAAACTAGAGGCAGAACAGGGAATGATAGTGACATAACAATCTTTTGCACAGGCATTATTGCACTTCCTCGGCCCATCCCTGTAGCGCATCTTGCCCAAGTAGTTGGGTTGAATGAGGAACTGATTCGAGATTTATGCATGGATCTTCATCCAGGTATTTATCTGGATAATGACTTTATTGAATTCGCAGACGAGGATTTTGAGAATTTTATTCGTAGTAACGCTGTGGATAATCTGGATTCGATACAAATAGTTATAGCAGACCATTTCTCCGACCAATATCAACAAGATGCCTACGCGGCAACACATGTAGCAGCAGCTTTATTAAAGGCCGGACGTAGAGAAAAAATTATAACGCTTGTCGACACGGAACCGGTGCCTGTGGTAATCCAGGATCCTGTTTTAAGGCAAGAGGTCCAACTACAACGGTTTCGCATTGCAATGAAAGTTTGTCGTGGGGCCGGTAATGTTTCCGATGCTTTGCTTACGATACTTAGTGGGACTGAGGCGATGAGCACGGATGAGATCATCAAGGAAATGCTTTTTGAAAATTTGGGCTTGGCCGCATGCTTTGCTCAAGAGAGTTTAAGGAAATTGGTGCTTCGCGAGCCTAAGGAGATTAAAAAACATGGCCCGGTACTTTGCCATCTAATGGCTTTAAATGCTCGAGATGGAAATGACATCGAAGTACGTGAAGGTATAAGGCAGTTTAATGCGTGGATAAATAAGAGACAGGAGCTTTTGGACGAGCGACAAGCGAAGCAACCTGAGCGTCGGCATAGAGCATGGGATATCAGCATAACTGACATTACAGCTTCAATTGAAGCTGTCTTACGTATCGATGGTCCAGAAGTGGCTATTAGTCATGTTTTGGCTTGGAGACCGCGGACTATCGCATTGGATGTGGCTTTAATTTTAGCGCCAAGGCTCATCGCGTCTGGAGACTATGATCTCATCGAAGCATGTCTTCAAGATACACGGGTTTCAAAGCCTTGGGACATTTTTCTTCTTATACCGCTTGCACTTTCCGGCAGAAACATAGATGTGTCCCGACTTGAGGTAAGTTTGGCGAGTCCATTGCTTCGCAGTGGATTCCGATTGGATGAAGCGGAAAAAATACGGAGGCACGACAACGCCAAAAATGATTACATTGACGTGCTCTTAACCGCTTGTGAGGTAGCAATTGCCCTTGGGGCGGATCGCAAATGTGTTACTCCTGTCCTCAAATGGATTGCGGACCCAGATTTGCGCCGGATTGACATGCTCCACACTTCTCAGGCGAGTTTGATTGATTGGACATTACGCGCACATACGATGCTCCAAGCCTTAGAGGGAACGGAGGCAACTTTAGAATCGTATCTTACACAATCCCCCCAGAACGAGGAAGTTGATGTTTCCAACAGATCAAACCAATCTAGGGTTCGAGATGACACAGGCGAACGGGAATTACGCGAAGCCATTGGACCATTACTGAACATCTATTATACCTGTGCCCAAATTTTGGTAGGGACAATCGATTTAGCGGATTCCGAGTCAATGCTGCAAAGTGCTATAGATACTTACGGCGGTAATATCTACCATATGAGGGACTATCGTGCATTGGATAGAAGGACATTTGCTGCTTTGGCAATCGCACGCCTTATTGTCGTTCCAAATATATCTCCTACGATCCCTTACAGGTGTGCTTGTGCGCTATTAGGGACACATCGGCTTCAGTTTGATAGCCAGGGAATTAGGGTCTTTGCCATATTCTCTCTGGTTAGCTCCTTGCATCAGCAAATCGCACAGAAGATGTCCGATGATGTCGAAATTATTAAGGAAATGAAGATGACTGCCAGGGAAAAAATCGACCTGTTTACAAAGGTTGCGCAGGTTATTTTTCCAATCAGCAAAGCTGATGCGGAAGCCTGTTATGGAAATGCTACCCAAGTTGTTGATGAAGTTGATATGCATATCATGCATGAACTTCGTTTGATTGATCAGTTGGTTACACATGCTGTAGATAATATGGATACCAACCAGAAACGGGAGATTGCCCGTGATTTAGCTATCATCGCTGATGACGGATATCAACGTCTTTTGGACGACAGGAACTTTCCATGGAAAGAGATTGCGTCAGCGTTGACGACTCTTGATGTTTCTTTTGCATTAGCTGCTGTATCTCGTTGGGATGATACGAGCTTGGTTACCTGCAAAGAAATGTTGCCCTCAGTTTTATTTTCAGCAATTGAACATGGGAATTTATCGCCTACTCAGGTTTGTGGTTTATTGGCTTTTCTTGACGATGCCGGACCAAATCTTATGTCAAAAATTATGGAAGCGGCCTCTGATCAAAACAAAACGAATGATGTGATTCGGATCACAGAAAACCTGGCAAAAGAGGAACTTCTCCGATTCGGTCGAGGAACGCGGCCAGGAGTAACTAATGCGTTAAGTGTCGAATTACCAACAATTGAGCACAGAGGATATTGGCTAAGCAGCTTATATGAGACGACAGAATTCATCCAGTGTAATGAAAATCCGAGCCAGTCCGAGACTAATGCTGACGACACTTCACACAACTTGCTAGACAAAAAGAGGTCGGAGCATCAAGAAGTAATTGATCGAATCGATTGGACCGCCCATCGCATTGACTCTCTAGATAATATTAATGAAGTGATTCGGGAGGTTCGTGCAAACCTGGATGGGAACAGTTTTTTCGATGTTCAAGAAGTATTTGATCGAATACGCAGTGTCGTTGGATACGGTGACCGAACCAAGCACCTGGAAGCTCTTGCCAACCTCAAGTCTACGGAAATAACTGATACTCAAATCGCGCAAGCGATTGCTGATTGTATTCACAGGTGGGAAGAAACTCCAGCCGTCAAGGAATGGTGTAAGCAGAAACTTTTACCTGTCACAGTTGAGCAGTTGCCAGGATTTGCTGGATACCTTCCATACGGAGAATCGCCATTGCCAGAACTCCTTACAAAATGTGGCAAGGCTGATAGTGTGATTTGTAGCGCATTACTTGAAGCGGTAGAACAACACGTTGAGAAACTTCATGACAGAGCTATCTTCGCAATCGTCGGATTGGTCGCAAATCATTGTAAACCGGAAGAGGTAGTAAAGGTAATTGAATGCCGTTTAAAGAGATTGTTATCCCGTATTCCCGAACATCAGCGGGAAGTCTGGAATCTCAGTGATATCCCCGAAGATACTGCCACAGGTCTTTCTCATTTCCTGTATGCCCTTATGGGAGATGTAGATGTTCGAGTAAGATGGAGAGCCGCTCATGTACTTAGGCGCTTAGCATTTCTTGGAGAAAATGAAGTTCTGAAAAAGATCAATGCTCTATATGATAAAAAGTCTTTTCCCAATTTTCGAAAACCGGATGCTCCCTTTTATTGGCTTGCCGCTCGTTTGTGGCTGCTGATAACGCTCGATAGGATAGCAGAAGAGAAACCACCGGCTCTCAGAGAAAGTGCCCGTTGGTTGTTCCAGGTTGCGACAGATGATTCATTCCCTCACTTGCTCGTAAGGCAGTTTGCGAAATCCGCTTCCAACAAACTCATTAAGAACAAGGTTCTCAAGCTTAAAGCATCTGAGCTTTACCAACTTAACAGTGTCAATGTCAGCCCACTCTCTACGCAGGAAAAAGCTGACCGTTACGGCACAGGTGGTTTCCATGAAAACAGCGGCCGACGGTTTCAGTTCGATACTCTTGACACTACGCGCTATTGGTATGCACCACTGATCGGCATCTTTGCTGATATGGACATGGACCGATTTCTTGACGTTGCTGAACGTTGGATGATTGATCACTGGGAGATACAACAAGAACCATGGAAAAAAGATAACCTGCGAGGTCGGCGTTTTAATGATCGCTGGGAACTATCGTCACATAGTCATGGTTCACTGCCGACAATCGAGAGATTTCGAACTCATCTTGAATGGCACGCAATGTGGTGTGCAGTTGGTGAATTAATTCAAACAGACGCTTTAGCAAAAAGTGAAGAAGACAACTATTACGCACTTGAATCCGTGCTGGAACGGGAATGTCTTGTTCTGCCTCCTTGGTGGCTCGCAGACCTGCATGGCCCAAAGCCTCTTGAGCGTAGATTCTGGTTACCACCGGCAGAAGAAGTCAATGTATGGTTGGAAAATATCAAAGATAGTGATTTTTTAAATGAGATCTTTCCTGCTTCATGCAATGAGAAAATCGTAGTTGACAGCTATCATGAGACAAAGCCGAGTAACTTCTATGAGTCGGTCCAAGTTGATACCGCGTTGGTATCACCTGATACCGGCCATGCGCTTATACGCGCACTTCAAACGGTTGATAGTCGGTGGTTTTATGGGGTTCCGAGAGCAGATCATTATGAGCTTCCTATGATAGATGCTCCGCCGTACCAGTTTATAGGCTGGCTTAGGTGTCCTGAGCCAGATACCAGGATCGAAGGAAAAGATCCATTTCGGTATGATATTAGCGGAGTTAAATGCTATCCACCTGATAAATTTGCGGGAGAAAAACTGGATTTCGTTTTCAACTCTAACAGCAAAGCAGAATGGGTAAACTCCGGTAGTGGGAAACAGATTTTTGTATACGAGGCATGGGGAGATACTCAAGGAGATGAACCTGAAAGAGTGTCACAATATGATACGCGTGTTCGCTCATCCGGTGGGCGTCTTATGGTCGATAAAATGGAATTGAAGAAGTATCTGGACTTGGTAGCATTGGATTTACTTGTCGAAATTACAATCACCCGAAGGAATAAAGGCTATGAATACTCACGATATGATCAAGAAGAAGCCCTTGAATCCGAATATGACCGAGTCCTCATCTTCAGAAGAGATGGTTCCATTGACGCAGTGGAAGGATGTATTGGAACTTGGCTTACACTTGGTCCGTGAACTGAAACTGGACCAACGCGATACCATTGATCGTTGGATGGTTTTCCATCTGGCAGAACTTATCGATACTTCTGAGAATGGAAAAACGGAAGATGAACGTAAAGAAGCGCGCAAGATTGCAGCCGAAACTATTCTCAAAATATGGGAGCGTCGATCAGCTCTGCCCGGTAAAGCGTATCCGTTAGCGCGTTATAAAGATATTCTCAAAATTCTCGACCGGGTTCAATCCGACCATTTTCCATTCATGCCCTTGGCTAAACAGGCAGATGTGAAAAAAGAGGAACTCATTGGCAGTATTTACAATGAATTATTATATCTCTTTATTTCGGTATTATTGATGAGGTTACCATCAGGAGATAAACCAGAAAAAGCAGACACGGCTGCTGTCAATGCACTCAGTGAGGAGGAATTAAAAATATTTATACATCTCAGTGACAGGTATGAATGTCTCAGGTCGGATTTTGATGCTTCTAATAGTGACAGTGAGGGAGATAACGAATCACCTGATGAGAAACTTGATAGACTTTCGCATCAATTGCTCGATGCAATTACGGAAAAACTCATAGCATTGCGCCGAGAAGTCGAACAGGATTCAGGTGCCTGATAAAATTCCGGTATCTATTCTCCCAAAACTTCAGTTACTCCAATTAAAGGCAGCAACCTTAACAAAGCTTCTCGGAACTCGTGATGATCGGCAACCTTATAGACTCCATCTAGTCTTCATACTCGGAAGCCATGAGATTTGCCAGTTCATCAGCATGCGCTTTGTCAGGAGTCAGGTCAGCCAGTAGCTCATTCTCAGTATATGGAAAACTGAACCTGTCTTTTTTTCTGGTAGTCGGCTTGACATGAAATCCATCCTCTGTCACATCTACAATGACTTTTGTACCGGCTTTGGATCGGGGTAAGGTTGCCATTCCGATGTACTTATTGACTACGGTTTAACGTAGGTTTTCAACACGTTCCATGCCTGCCAGCCTTCCAGCAGGGCATCCGGGTAACCACCCGTAGTTTCCGGCAGTTCTTTTGCAGGAAGATACTTCTTTGGCAATGGAAAGGCCTCAACGATATCTTCATAACTTTGCGTGCATTATATGAGACCTGACCCCATGAACTTGACCCCGCACTCTGCGGATGTGCTTGTCTTGCTTCTGACGAAGTCCGCGGTGGTCAGCCATCGGCCCGATTTCTAGCCTGCTTCCTTTTCCATCATTCTGCTATACCTCATCGTCTATCACTCAAGCCACGGACCTGACACTCGTAGTCCCAAGAGGCATCCTCTCCTGGGTGGTGCTCCGCCTATAGACTGTCCGCACAGTACGCTATGGACTTTGGGACATACACCGCGTTGGCTTGCTCTTGCACCCACCACTGCCACGTCTTCTGGAGTTCTGATCAGCACATTAACTGTCGTAGCTCAGAAATCGACATCACTGGTTTACCCCGACTCCACCAGAGCGGGGTGGACTGTCATCCGAACTGTCACTCTCGGTCTCGATCGCGCGCTTAATGCGCGCGACCTCCCGTGCGAACCACGCTATTCGTTCCGGGAGCCGGTGGCTGTCGATAGGACCCAAGTCCACCACGTCAACCAGCCCACCCTTGTATGACATATCCATTATTTCACCGCGGTAGTGGTCGAAGAACGCCGTCTTGCCCACACCCGGCTTGCCGCCCCCTATTTTCCCATTGTGACACAGGTGGACAACGCCTCTCGCGTCTTTTGTAAACGCTCCTCCCACCCGCAGATCGGTTCCCTTCAAACGCGGATTGACCTCCACTGCGATGTCCAGACTCTCGATATCCTTAGGATTCTGAACGCCAAAGCCGCACCAGAAACGCTTCGATCCCTTATTCAGCTTCAGAAGCGACCACATGTGTACACTGGAGTGCCAAGTAATCGTTTCTATGTCGCTTTTGCCACGGAAGCCGACCCTGTGCTGGAGCTGCTGGCCATTGTCCAGTAGCGCAGCGCGTAGCGCTTCGAAAGCTCCCATGGAATCGTCACCACTGCAGAAAGCTGTGAGCATTACTTGACCACCACGCGAGATACCCCTGAGTGTGGAGGCACATGCTGGTGTCTCGTCCAATCACCCGATACTTGACGATGCCAGCGCATTGCTCCTCGGCTACGCACTCAGATGTCTGCTCAATTTGAGTTTCATTCCATACTCCTGGGACCATGTTTCACACAATACCGGACAACCTCCACGCATGCCTCCATTCTGGACACTGTTGCATCAAAGTCTATATGGCCGTCCTGAACCAAGAGCCAATCCTTACGGCCAATCTCTGCAACAGTCAAAGTAACAGAGGATATTTTGCCAAATCGCTCAGGTTTTCTCGCTGGAATTCCCAACTCTTTGCATCGAGAAATAATGCAATTGTGCCAGTAATCCCTAAGCGCATACCTTGCTTTCGTGTCTGACACTGAACCTGATATAAGTATACGAAAGCACAAAGTACCCTTGGTGTGGTCTATGTGCAGCCATGTTTGATCAATGCCTTCAGAAGAATCCCAATCCCCAAACGAATAACAAAGAAAGTGACCTATCGGCACGTAATCCCAAACTCCTTGTATGGAGGAGGAAGGCATACTCTGCAACTTCATGTAGAAGCCCGTCCAGGCATTCCACGACCAATCTTCCGGGGCCTTGGATTCCCAACTCTGCACGTCATTTTCTATGGAGCGCAGGTGTCGCAGGAATCCATCAAGAATATCGCTCTCTCTTCGGGCATCTACGCGTTTTTCCAGGACATTCAAAAGGCAAGGACGACTGACAACAGAATATCCTTGAGAACGTACTCCGCTGTAGTCGCTTTGATCGCCAGTTTGAACATAGACAGGAATAATCCTGTCTCTCGGAAACCCTCTGCTTAGCAGTTCTTTGTATCTCTGAAGTTGCTCTGAATGCTCCTGAGTTCCTCTCTTGTCCTCGATCAGGATAGCAGTTCTGGTGTCTTCATGCTCGTTGATCGTACATAGTACGTCAATGTGCCCGAGCTGCTTATCAACTTTTATGGAATTGACTTGCTGTGGGAGTAGGTTCTTCTCAGCAGAGAAGATGCGAATTAGGTCCATGCCCGCTTCATGCAGGGCTTGACTGAAGCTCCTGCAAGCAGGGTCGGCCCATTTTAGTAACCAGCAAAGGAACGCATCCTGCGAGAGTTCAGAAGTCGCGTATTCAAAGAGGTTGGGTCTTTCGGGGTCCATCGCTACTCTCTCATATACTAAGACGTATAGTTAAAATAACGCCCCTTTTGGGCCACTCCGGCAAGGCGCTGAACTCAGGGTAAGCTCCCTGGAGGTCGTTTGCAAGTCTCAGTATATAACCCAGAACCCGGGACCGGCATGGAAAATCACTGTTGCAGGGGCAAATGCTCTGGTGAATACATAAACTGCGAAGGTCATGGTGCCAAGCCGCACAATGCACACACTCCCTGAGATCGGACAAAGACATTTCCAGAAAATTGTTCAAAGCGCCGGTTGAGGAAACAGGCCGTCAACCAAGTAGGTATCCAGGCTAAATTGATACACGTCGTTCGGCCCGGCGAAGATAACCCTGTCAGGTCGGGTTTCACAAAGCCAGGACAATCCGCGCATCTTTATGGTTTATAGCACACATCTCCTACGGTTCAACGTAGGTTTTCAGCACGTTCCATGCGTGCCAGCCCTCCAGCAGGGCATCCGGATATCCACCGCTGGTTTCCCGCAGTTCTGCAGGAGGGAGATATTTCTTCGGCAATGGAAAGGCTTCGACAATATCCTCGTAGGCAACGCCGCTCTGCTTCAATCGGTCCGTTTCCGAGATCAACTCGGCCAGGTAGGTTTGAAACTTGAGCATGTGGGTCCTGATCCGGTCTTTCCCGGTCAACACCCCACCGTGACCCGGGATGACCACTTCAATGTCCAGCGTCTCGATGAGCCTGGCCATGGTTTGCAGGTACTCCTGCGCGTGCCCTTCGATCACCCAGGGAATACCCGACGGGCCAAGTATAAGGTTCCCGGTCCAGGCAATTTTCTCTTCCGGCAGGTAAACGATGCTGTCACCGGGCCCGCAGCCCAAGCCGAAGTAGTGGAACTGGACAACGCGCCCGCCCAGGTCCAGTTCCATGAACTCGTCGAATACCTGGTCCGGCAGTCGCTTGGGCGCAGCGGCATAAACGGCGGGATCATCGACCAGGGCCAGCAGAAACTGTTTCTCGAACTCAAAACGCGAATCAATCAGGTCCCTGGTTATCCTGTGCGCAATAATATGAGTTTCCTCCGGAAAGTAGCCGTTGCCGAAGGTGTGATCACCATGGTAGTTCGTATTGAAAAGATAGTCGGGCGTGTCGCGACCAGTGAGCGATTTCACGTTTGCGAGTATTTTCCCTGCCATGTCTCCGTTGATATGGGCATCGATCACCAGAATACTGTCGTCGCCGATTATGACGCCCGAATTATCGACCGGTTTTTTTGTCGAGATCAATCCGTATACGCCAGGCGCGAATTCCTCCGGCAGTAATTCGACCCCCGCGGGCCTGATTTTCACGCCGTGTATCTGAGGTAAATTCGGTGGGATAATAATCATGTCCCTGTCTTTTGGATGCAGCGCTGTTGTGCCCGTATCCAGCCCGGCCCATGCCGTCGAAGTCAGTGCCAGCGCGGTAATACACACGAATTTTAAAAATAACCTCATCAGCCCACCCCTGTGACAATCAGTGAAAACAAAAAAGATACTACACTATTTCCAGGTTCTTAACGCGAGCCTGGTATGGTTTTTTCTTCATACCCGCAAGCTTCGTTGGTTCAGTTTTTACACCTTACGGCGGAATTCTCTCGGTTATATGGGCCACAAAACACCTTATTTTAAGATAAATAAAATACAGAGTTTGATTTATCCTAATATAACTGGTAGAGTCTGTTCTCATGATTTATCGAGACCTAACTCCGGAACTAACCAGAGCAGCATCCCGAGCGCCTGCAATAACACTGACCGGCCCACGTCAGAGCGGCAAGACTACGTTGTGCAGGGAACTATTTCAAAATCATGCTTACCGAACGCTTGAAGCTCCGGATGAACGAGCTTTCGCGATCGAGGATCCCCGAGCATTTCTGGCACAGTTCCCGGACGGCGCGGTCATCGACGAGATACAGCGCGTGCCCGAGTTACTCTCCTATCTGCAAGGTATCATCGACGATAATCCGGCGCCCGGACGCTGGATTCTCACCGGTTCGCAAAACCTGACCCTGCTGGAATCGATCAGCCAGTCACTGGCGGGACGAACCGAGGTACACCAGTTACTGCCATTGACCTGGGACGAGATTTTACGTTTTGCCCGGCATCCCGAACGTCTCGAAGAAGCTTTGTTCAGCGGCGGTTATCCACGTATTTTCCATCAGGATCTCGAGCCGTCGGCCTGGCTGCGGTCCTATGTCACCACCTATCTCGAACGGGATGTACGAACACTCAGTAACGTCGGCGACCTCGTGACATTTCAACGTTTTGTAGAATTGTGCGCCGGCCGCACAGCACAACTGCTCAATTATTCCTCCCTGGCCAACGACTGTGGTATCTCACAACCGAGCGCCAAGGCCTGGTTCAGCATTCTGGAAGCGAGTTTTATCGCTTTCCGACTGCCCGCGTTTAATGCCAGGCTACGCAAACGTCTAGTTAAGATGCCGAAACTGTACTTCTACGACACCGGCCTTGCCTGCTGGCTGCTGGGAATCCGCGAACCGCAACAGCTCCGCTCACACCCGCTGCGCGGCGCCATCTTTGAGACCTGGGTGGTTACGGAAATCCTGAAACACCGCACCAATCGAGGTGAAACCCGGGGTCTCTCATTCTACCGGGACAGCAACGGCGCTGAAGTTGATCTTATTATCGAACAACCGGATGGTCTGACGCTATTCGAAGTCAAGTCCTCCGCGACCCCATCGAAAAGGTTGTTTGACAGCGTCAAACGCGTTCGGCGGCATTTCCCTGATGCGCCTCAGCCTGATATGGCAGTTGTCTACGGCGGAGAGCAATTTCAACAGCGTGAAGACAGCCGGCTGATACCGTGGCGGATGCTACGCACAGCAGCAGCCGGTATCCTTCCGGCCGGGTGAAGAAATGCACATTGCAGATGCCGAGGGTAACGAGTTACCGGTACGAATCATCGAGGTCCAGGGAAGCTCAGCGCTGGTGGAGCATCGTCAATGCCCCCATCATCTGAGGCAGGCGCGTAATCACACGACGGGAAGCTGAAACATTCCCCTTGCAATTTTTTCCATAGCCACTATATTGACGGTATGTATTTAAATCGTCTGCCATTTCCTGTTTCAGCCAGCCTGTCTGCAGTCGCCTCCCTGCGCCTGCTCCTCCTGCCCCGCTAGGGCAGATACTTACACATACATCACAACTTTTCTCACTTTTACAGGCGAATTTTATCCTGATTCAGGAGCAGTACCATGACAGACAAATTGATCATCTTCGATACCACGATGCGTGACGGCGAGCAGAGTCCCGGCGCTTCCATGACCCGGGGCGAGAAAATGCGCATTGCCAGGGCCCTGGAGAAATTGCGGGTGGACGTGATTGAAGCGGGCTTCCCGATCGCCAGCGGCGGGGATTTCGAGGCCGTCAGGTCGGTGGCGGAAATTATCAGCGACAGCACCGTTTGCGGCCTGGCGCGTACCGGTTATGCGGACATCGACGCGGCGGCGGAAGCGCTGAAGCCGGCGCGCTCCGCCCGTATCCATACGTTTATCGCCACCTCGCCCATCCACATGGAACGCAAGTTGCAAATGACGCCGGACGAGGTGGTCGAGTCTGCGGTAAAAGCGGTCAAAAGGGCGAAAAAATATACCGATGACGTAGAATTTTCTCCGGAGGACGCCGGACGATCGGAGCTTGATTTCCTGTGCCGGATCATCGAGGCAGTTATCGCTGCCGGCGCCACGACTGTCAACATCCCCGATACGGTGGGCTACAGCATCCCCACCCAGTTCGGGGAAACCATCGGCAGTATCATCGAGCGGGTACCCAATTCCGACAAGGCGGTGTTTTCGGTACATTGCCACAACGACCTGGGTCTTGCCGTGGCCAATTCCCTGGCCGCGGTCATGCACGGCGCCCGCCAGGTGGAATGTACCATCAACGGGCTTGGAGAGCGCGCCGGGAATGCCTCCCTGGAAGAGATAGTCATGGCGGTGAAGACGCGCAAGGATTATTTTCCGTGCAGCACCGGGCTGGATACCACCGAGATAGTGAACTGCTCGAAGCTGGTGTCGAATGTGACGGGTTTCCCGGTACAGCCGAACAAGGCCGTGGTCGGCGCCAACGCCTTTGCCCACGAGGCCGGCATACACCAGGACGGCGTGATCAAGAGCCGGGAAACCTACGAGATCATGCGCGCCCAGGACGTCGGCTGGTCCACCAACCGCCTGGTGCTGGGCAAGCATTCGGGCCGTAATGCCTTCCGTAAGCGGTTAAAGGAAATCGGTTTCGAGTTCTCAAGCGAGGAAGAACTGAACAGTGCGTTCGTCAAGTTCAAAGAACTGGCGGACAAGAAGCACGAGATTTACGATGAGGATCTACAGGCAATCGTCACGGATAACATGCAGGACGAGGAAGAAATGATCAAGCTGCTGTCGCTGAAGGTGGTAACGGAAACAGGCGAGACACCCATGGCCGAACTGACCCTGTCCATAGACGGGGAGGAAACCCCGGGCAGGTCCGCAGGAGACGGGCCCGTCGACGCGGTATTCAAGGCCATAGAGACAGTGGTATCCAGCGGTTGCGAGTTGCAGTTGTTCTCCGTCAACAATATTACCGACGGCACCGATTCGCAGGGAGAAGTGACGGTGCGCGTGAACAAGGACGGCCATGTCATAAACGGCCGGGGGTCGGATACGGATATCGTCGCGGCTTCGGCAAAGGCGTATATCAATGCGATAAACCGGGCCTATTCCATCAGCAGCAAAATTCATCCCCAGGTATGAGGCTGTCACCCCGGCAACACCATTACCTGCAGGCCCTGGGTATAGACGTATACAAGATCCGCAACACGGAACACACCGGACCGGGCCGGCAGGGGACAGATTTGAAATCTG
>MKWU01000934.1_pt1 | contig 53601 bp, 48 predicted proteins | sample 809101 | NCBI WGS metagenome assembly MKWU01 (sample SAMN05860141, study PRJNA318959) | sponge metagenome | host: Aplysina aerophoba | place: Slovenia: Piran, Adriatic Sea, Gulf of Piran | collected 2013-05-07 | reverse complement strand
TGGGGCGGGTGGCGTGCCGGGGCCGGGGTTCTTCGAGCGCACGCGCCACGAGCGCAGCGAGCCGCGCCCGCGCGTCGCGGCGGTTCGCCTCCTGGGTGCGAAACCGGCGCGCGGTAATGACCAGCTCCCCCTCGGCGGTGACGCGGGTGCCCGCGATGCTCAACAGGCGCTGCCGCACTTCCGGCGCCAGCGACGGGGAGCCGGCGGCGTCGAAGCGGAGCTGCACCGCGGTGGCTACCTTGTTCACGTTCTGCCCGCCCGGCCCGCCGCTCTGCACGAACCGCTCGTCGAGTTCCTCCTCCGGTATGGCAATTCCCGGGGCCACTTGCACCATAACCGCCTATGAGTACTGACCGGCGCCCGCTCGATCAAGGGCCGGCCGTATATTCCGGCCATGGCGAATCTCGTTGAAGCCAGCGGCTTGGTAAAGCGGTACCGTGAGGTCACCGCCCTGGACGGGCTCGATCTGGCCGTGGCCGAGGGCTCGGTGCTGGGCCTGCTCGGCCCGAACGGTGCGGGCAAGACCACCGCCGTCTCCATCCTGGCGACGCTGCTGGAGCCGGATGCCGGCAGCGCGCGGGTGGCGGGGATCGACGTGAGGAGCCGGCCGCGCGACGTGCGCCGGCGCATCGGCCTGTCCGGCCAGTTCGCGGCGGTGGACGAGCACCTCACCGGGTTCGAGAACCTGGTCATGGTCGGCCGCCTCTATCACTTGGGCCGCCATCGGGCGCGCGCCCGCGCCGGCGAGTTGCTGGAGCTGTTCGACTTGGCGGAGGCGGGCGGGCGGCCGGTCAAGACCTATTCCGGCGGCATGCGGCGCCGGCTCGACCTGGCCGGCGCCCTGGTGGCGGCGCCGCCGGTGCTGTTCCTGGACGAACCGACCACCGGCCTCGACCCGCAGGGCCGGCGCCAGCTCTGGGAGGTGATTCGCGGCATGGTCGGCGGCGGCACCACCGTGCTGCTCACCACCCAGTACCTGGAGGAGGCGGACCAGCTCGCCGACCGCATCCTGGTAATCGACCACGGCCGCGCCATCGCCGAGGGTACGGCCGACGAGCTGAAGAGCCGTATCGGCGCCGAGCGGATCGAGGTCACGGTCACCGACGGGGCGGCCCTGGAGCCGGCGCGCGCCGCGCTCGCCCGCTTTGCGGTGGGAGAGCAACTGGCCGACGGGCGTTCGCGTACGCTGATCACGCCGATCGCGGGCGGCGCACCAGTGCTCGCCGCGGCCTTGCACGAACTGGCGCAGGCGCACATCGCGGTGCGCGATGTCGGGTTGCGCCGCCCGACGCTCGACGACGTGTTCCTGACCTTGACCGGCCACGTCTCGGCGCCGGAGGAGAACGGCCAATGAAAGCGCTGTCCCATGCTGTCAGTGATGCAGCGGTAATCGCCTGGCGCAATGTGATCAAGATCAAGCGGGTCCCCGACGTGCTGGTGTTCGTGCTGATCTCGCCGATCATGTTCGTGCTGCTGTTCGCGTTCGTGTTCGGCAACTCCATCAACATCCCCGGCGGCTCCTACCGTGAGTTCCTGATTGCCGGGATCTTCGCTCAGACCGTGGTATTCGGGGCCACGTTCACCGGCGCCGGTCTTGCCGAAGACATCCAGAAGGGCATCATCAACCGTTTCCGGGCCCTGCCGATGTCGCGCAGCGCGCTGCTGGTGGGGCGTACCGTCAGCGACGTGGTGTACAACGCGCTGTCGCTGTTGATCATGGCGCTGACCGGGCTGGTGGTCGGCTGGGGGATCAGTTCCTCGGTGCTGGACGCGGTGGCGGGTTTCGCGCTGCTGCTGGCGTTCGCCTACGCGTTCTCGTGGGTGATGGCGTACGTCGGCCTGCTGGTGCCGAGCGTGGAGGTAATCAACAACGCCTCCTTCATGGTCACCATGCCGCTTACCTTCGTCGCCAACACGTTCGTGCCGGCCGAGAACCTGCCGCCGGTGCTGCGCACCTTCGCGCTGTGGAACCCGGTGTCCGCGGTCACCCAGGCTACCCGCGAGCTGTTCGGCAACATCCCGCCCGGGACCGCGCCCCCGGAGGCATGGCCGCTGCAGCACCCGGTGCTGTATACGCTGCTGTGGGCGGTGCTCCTGGTGGCCGTGTTCGCGCCGCTGGCGGTGCACCGCTACCGCACCAGCGGACGCCGCGCCTGAGGGGGTAGCGTACCGGCGCTCCCGTCAGCGGCGGCGGCGCCCGCTCCATCAGTTCTCGCTCCGGGTGGCGGGCGGCAGATGGTCGGCCGATCCGACGCTCGCGAACTCGGTGTAGCGCGGCGCGCCGCCGGTCATGCGTCCGCGCGGCCAGTGGATCAGCTCGCTGATGCTCGCGTTGACTATCGGGAAGTCGTGCAACACCGGGGTGCCGGGGCTGATGCCGATCGCCCAACGCATGGTTACGTCGATGGTGCCGGCATGGGAGACCACCACCACCCGCTCACCGACATGGCGCGCGACGATCTCGCCGGTCACCGCCATGACGCGTTCCGCGAACTCCCGTATCGTCTCACCGTCCGGCGCCAGCTTGCGGTCCGGGTGCCACGCCAGCAGGTCGTCGCGGCGCTCGCGAAGCTGCTCCATGGTGAGGTTGGGGTCGGTAATGCTTCCGAAGCGGTACTCGATCAGGCGCTCGTCGACCGTCAGCGGCAGTCCGGTGGCAGCTGCGATCAGTTCCGCGGTCTCGCGCGCCCGCGCCGCCGGGCTGGCATACAGGGCGTCCGGCGCCAGGGCGGCGCACGCTCGAGCCACCGCGGCGCCCTGGGTTCGCCCGAGGGCCGACAGTGACGCGTGGTCATAGCTGGTGCCGGGTGCGTTGCGCGCCTGCGCATGCCGCACCAGCAACAGCCGCAGGCTCGGGAATTCGGTCATGGCGAAAGCGGATAATAGCAGAGCGCTCCACGACCGGCGACTACCGGTCTACCGGTCTACGGCAGATTCAGCGGAATGGAGACATCGGCTTCGCGTTCGCGGTAGGCGCGATAGGTGCCGGCGGCCACGCCGCCCTTGGACATGTGCAATTCGAAATGGGCGGTGTTCGTGGCTGGGTCGACCTCACTCACCGCGACGGTCTCTGCGAGCTTCTCCGTCCCGAGGAGGGTGTCTCCCCAGGCAATCAGCCAGCGGGTATTGTCGTCGAGTACCGTGACCCCGCCCCGGGTGTCGGTGTAGCCATACTTGCTGGAACGCGTGTATTCGCGGACGTACTGGGCATGCGTCCCGGAAGCAATGTCGTACTCGACCACCCGGGTAAATGGGGCTGCCCACTTCCTTGGGCCGATGCAGTACACGCCGTTGTCGAACAGAATGAGCTTGTCGTCAGGCATCAGCGTCACATGATGCTGGCCACAGAATTCGTTGTCCGCCTGGTCGTCGCCGACGATCTCCAGGTGTTCGACGCCGGAATCTTCCGCCGGGGCGGAGCCGCCGAGCTTCCACTTCACGGTCCCCCGCCCGGGGTCCGACCAGTCGATCCGCAACACCTGAGAGCAGCGCCGGAACGAGGCGATTATGTCTCCGTCGATCAGCTGCAACGAATTGAGATGGGCATACTCATCCGGCCACAGTCCGAGCGTGCAGTCATCGCCGAGTTGCATCACGGTCCGGTAGTCCCAGGAGTTCCACTGGAACAATTCGGTGTCTTGCGGCGACACCTCCTGTATGATCGAGTCGCGCGTGTTCTGATTTGGCGAGCCGCCGTATGGCTCGAAGTTCCGGGTGGCAGGGTTGAAGGAGATAAACAGGCGGTTTGCCCCATTGAACAGGAAGTCGTGGCCGCTGGTGGAAGTCAGCGGTGGGGCGGAACGGACCACGTCCAACTGTTCGAACTGCTCGTTGTACAGAATAACCTCGAAGCGCGGTCCGTTAGCGTATCTGCGCGCCACCGTGTACCAGCCGTCGGTGTGGCCGTGGCGCCGGAAGTTCCTTTCGAGGCGGTCGCTGACATCGAGGTGCAACCGGGGCACGCCGTTATAGTCGAGAATCGCCGTGTAGCCGTATTTATTGTTGTCGAGCTCGTACCGGGGTGTCACGAATAGCAGGCTGTCTTGCGATGCCTGAGCGGTCTTCCTGAGGACTCTGACGTTCGGGAAATCGGCCGGGATGCAGTGGACGACATAGGTGGTGGTGGCGAAATCCGCGTGGCTCAGTTCGATGGCGATGTCCGAGTCGCTGTTCACCACAACCCGCGTGCTCAGGCTTCCGCGTGATGCAACATTGCGATCCGAGTCGTCGCGCAGGAGGGTCAGCGTCGATCCCGTTCGGTTCGCCTCGGCCGTTACCTGCAGCGATATGGAATCCTCGCAGGTCAGCGCATAGTGCAGGGTGCCGGAATCGAAGGTGGGATACATGGTGCCGCCGCCGGTCACTTGCAGCCTGGTGAGTTGCTGCGGAGGCGGCTCAGTGATACTCACCGTGACCGCGGGCGCCGGTTGTCCCGCATAGTCGCCGCCCGAAACCGAGTGAACTATGGTCACCGTTTCGCCCGCGATCGCGTCCACGCCGTTGGTTACGCTCACGGTCTGCGCACTGCTCCAGCGCTCGGCCGCGAACGTCAATGCCTCGGCAGAGACCGACACGCCGCCGGCCGCCGGAATGGCCGTGACCGCCACGGTGACCGCCGCGCTCGGCTGCGAGGTCAGTACCACCGTGTAGTTCGCCGCCCGGCCTTCATGCACGGCCAACTCCGTCGGCTGCACCAGCACTCCGCGGCTGTCGTTGTCGGTGATCGTGCCAGTCCCACCGTTGGGAGCCAACACTGCGTCCCGCGCGTTGCTCAGCGCCACCGTGAACGTCTCGGCGTCTTCATCCAGGTCGTCGTCCAGCAACGGTACGGCAACGACCTGCTTAACCGATCCGGCCGGGAACGCCAGCGTACCTGCGTCCCGCGCGTAGTCCGCGCCCGCATGCGCCGTGACGTCGTCCGTCGCATAGTCCACCCGTGCCTCGCGCCCGCTCGCCCGCAGCAACGTGACCGCGAACTGCAGGCTCCCGCCGTCTTCGCTTGCAGTGGCATCTGTAATCGCCAGTTGCGGCGGGTGATCGTCGTCCTCAATCGTCCCGGTCGCCGACACAGTGGCACCGGCGCCGGCGAGGATGGCGTTCCGAGGGTTGGACAGTGTTATCGTCAACTGTTCGTCGGGTTCGTCCAGGTCGTCGTCGTTCAAGGTCACCTCAATCGTGCGCGGTGCGGGCGAATGGGCGGCAAACGTCAGCGTGCCGCGGCCGTGCCGGTAGTCGGTACCGGCGGTCGCCGGGTCGCCAGCCGCGCCGCTTTCATACTCGACCGTCACCTCGGCGCTGCTCGGCACACTCAGGGTCACGGCGAACCGGAGCACACCGCCAGCTTCCGGCGCGGCCGCGTCGAAGATGGTGAGCGACGCGGTATCCACCTCCACGACCGTCACCTTGACCGAGGCGTTGTGGCCGTCGTAGTCGCCGCCGCGCGCCGTGTTGGACAACACCGCCGGCGCTGCGGGAATTTCGTCGGCGTCCCGGTGTGCGGTTACTGTTACCGTCCGAGCGGCCGCCCAGTCGCCGGGTGTGAATACCGGCGCCCCCGGGGTTACCGACAGGTCCGGCGGGTATGCAATCTCGATGGTAACGGGCGCAGCGGGCCGCGCGCTCAACGCCAACGTATAGCTCGCGCTCTGCCCCTCCAGGACGTTCAGCGCCGACGGCTGCGCGATCAACGAGCGCAGGTCGTCGTCCTTGATCGTGCCGGTAGCGGTGGCTTTCGCGAGGGCGGCTCCTTGCGGGTCGCTCAGTTGAATCGTGAAGGTTTCGTCGGTCTCGTCGACCGCGTCATCGTGCACCGTGACCGGGATGGTCTGGGCGGCGGTGGCGTTGGCGGCAAAGGTCAGGTTGCCGCGCGTGGACTCGTAATCGGCGCCGGCCCTGGCGTCGCCGTCGCTGGTGTCGTACCGCACCGTCACCGGTTCGGTGCTCGCCGGGTGGAGGCTTACGGTGAAGGTCAGGGTGCCCGCGCTTTCGGCCGCGGTCGCGTTCGCGATCGTCAACCCTGGCGTGCCCGCGTCGCGGTGCGGCATATCGATGTCCTGCTGGTCGGACATGCCGTCCCCCGCGGTGTGTTGCGGTGCGCTCTCGCCGGTGTCGTCGGGTGGTATGTGCTGCATCTGGCACCCGGCGCCGATGGCCATGATCAGTACCGGACACAGGGGACGAATCGCCTCAAGGCGTGGAACGAATGTCATCGTGAGGAACCCGCGTTGAACAGAACGCGTCTCAGCGGCATGAACGACACGCCATGCGATAATAACTGGACACCAAGTGTATAACAAGGCTGCGAAAGGTGTATCCGGCTCCAATGCGCACCCCGGGTGCGTCGATGTCCCGGCGTGCCGGCGCAAGTGCAGAGGGGTCCGGTGGAACCGCGTCAGCCGGCCAGGGTGAAGATGGCGCCGCAGAATGCGCCCGCGATAACCACCAGCCACGGCGGCACCTTCCACCAAGCCAGCAGCGCGAACGCGGCCAGCGCCAGGGCAAGGTCGGCGGGCCGGGAGATGGCGGAAACCCATACCGGGTCGTACAGGGCGGCAAGCAGCAAGCCGACCACGGCGGCGTTGATACCGGTAATGGCGGCGCGGAGCCGGTGGTTGGCGCGCAGTCGGTGCCAGAACGGCAGGATGCCGATCAGCAGCAGAAAGGAGGGCAGGAACACCGCGGCCAGTGCAAACAGGCCGCCGCGCCAGCCGCCCGTCGGCCCGGGCGTCACCGTGCCCAGGTAAGCGGAAAAGGTGAACAGCGGGCCCGGCACCGCCTGTGCCAGCCCGTAGCCGGCGATGAATTGATCGCGCGTGACCCAGCCTGCCGGCACCACCTCCGCCTCCAGCAGCGGCAGTACCACGTGTCCGCCGCCGAACACCAGCGCCCCGGCCCGATAGAAGCCGTCCAGCAGCCGCAGCCATTCGCCGCCCGCGAGGCCGCTTGCCAGCGGCAGGCCGGCCAGCAGGAGGAAGAACGCCGCCAGCGCCGCGACGGCCCGGACCGCGCCGGAGCGGACCATGGGCGGCGCCTCGGTCGGCGCCGGGGACGTGTCCTTGAGCAGCAGCATCCCGGCGCAGCCGGCGGCCGCGATCACCAGCACCTGGGTCAGCGGAGTGCGCCAGAACAGCATAGCGACGGCGGTGAGCATGGCCAGCGAGGCGCGCGTCCGGTCGGGGGTCAGGTTCTTTGCCATGCCGTACACCGCGAGGGCCACCACCGCCACCGCTACCGCCTTGAGGCCGCGCAGCCAGCCCTCGCTCGCCAGATCGCCGAACGCGGCCACCCCGTAGCCGAACACGATCATCAGCGCCGCCGACGGCAGGGTGAATCCGAGCCAGGCCGCCACGCCGCCGCCGATGCCGGCGCGCGTCATCCCCACCGCCATGCCGACCTGGCTGCTCGCCGGGCCGGGCAGGAGCTGGCACAGCGCGACCAGGTCGGCGTAGGCAGCGTCGTCGAGCCACTTGCGCTTCGTTACGTACTCATCGCGGAAGTACCCCAGGTGCGCCACCGGGCCGCCGAACGAGGTAAGCCCCAGCTTCAGGGCCACGAGTAGAACTTCCCACAAGCGTGCGATCATTTCGGCTACCGGCTGCGCAACGGTTGCCGGCTACGCCTGACGGTAGCGGCAGTGCGGCATTTCGGTCCAGCGGTCGCCTTCGATGAAGGCACTCTGCTATGTTAGGCGGGTACGATGCGTATTCTGTTCATAGGTGAGATCGTGGGCAGCGCCGGGATCTACTGCGTCAAGGCGCTGCTTCCGGAGCTCAAGCGCGAGCTGGGAATCGACCTCACCATCGCTGCCGCCGAAGGCGCTACCGGCGGGTTCGGTATTGGCAAGGGCCATGCGGTGTATTTGCAGAAGCTCGGGGTGGACGTGATCACCGCCGGTGACTTCGCGTACTTCAAGCGCGACGCCGTGAGTTACTTTGGTCAGGCGCGCTACCTGCTGCGGCCGGCGAACTACCCGTACGGCAACCCGGGGCGCGGCTGGCTGGTGGTACGCCCGCGGCCGGGCCAACCGCACTCGGGAAAAGCGGCGCAACGCACAGGACGGCCCCCGGCAGCCGCCGCCGAACCACCTGCAACCGCCTCCCGCGAACCGGTTCGCGCAGGCCAACCGGCGCCCGCCCGCGATCGGGAATCCGCTTCCCGCGCGCTGGAGCCCGAGGTCGCGCCCGCGGAGTCCGCCGCCGCGGTCGGACCGGCCGGCCCGCGGCCCGCCCGCCCCCCCCCCCCAACGGGGGGGCGGAGGCCCCCGCCCGCCGAGGCGGACGGCGAGCGCCGGAAAGCAGGCCGCCGGCGTCCTGCGCCGAAACCGCCGGACGCCGGCGCGGGCGCCCCGCCTGCACCGGGGGTCGGGGTTATATCGCTGCTCGGTCAGGCGGGCTTCAGCCGTGTCCACCTGCGCAGCCCGTTCGAGATGGCGAACGGACTGATCGAGCGGGTCAAGCAGCAGACGCCGGTGGTGCTGGTCGACTTTCACGCCACCACCACCTCCGAGAAGGTGGCCATGAGCCTGTATCTCGACGGCAAGGTCACGGCGCTGATCGGCACCCACGTGCGCACCTTGTCGGCCGACGCCCGCCTGCTGCCCGGCGGTACCGCGGCAATTACCCACAGCGGCCGCACCGGCAGCCTGAACTCGGTGGGCGGCCTCGATCCCGAGGTGGAGACGCGCAAGTTCCTTACCCAGGTTCATGAGCAGTCGCGCGATGCCTGGGGGCTCCTGGAGCTGCAGGGAGTGGTGCTGGAGGTAGGGGCCGACGGCGCGGCAAAGAGCATCAGCACCCTGCGCCGCCAGACCACGGCGCCGGAAGCGGCCCGCAAGGCATCGGAAGCGGCCCGCCAGCGCGGCCCCGGGCGGCCCCGGCGCCCCGGCGGGCGGCGCCGGGGGGGGGGGGAGCCGGGCCGCGGGGGGCCCCGGCGGGCGCCGCTGAGGTCGGTTGCAGCAGCCCGTGGTGGAACCCGGCGCCGCACCGAGAGCGGCGAGTTTGAGTGCAGCCGGGGTTGCGCCGCGGGCTGCAACGCGCATACCGGATGCGGGGGAAGCAGCGCCGCCGTACGGGGGAATTGCTGGACACCCGGCCGGTGCGGCACGGAAGATGGCGCCGTCGGGGGAGGGGAACCCCACCGTCCGGGACAGGGGCGCCCGGCTCCGGCACCGGCGCCGACTCCCGTGCGGCGGGTGCGCCCGCGATCCGCGGCGCCGCGGCGGCGGCAGCGTAGTGGCGCTGCTGGGCGTGACGCTGGCCGCGCTGCTCGGCGGGTGCAGCTTCGACTATGGTGGCGACCCCGGACCCGAGCAGCTTGCTGACGAAATTCCGGAAACGGTCCTTACCGCAGCCACCCACACCGTGGTGCGCGACGGCCGCGTGGTGGCCCAGATCAGTTCCGAGCAGGTGGAGAACTTCCCGGCCGCCGGACGCGCCGAGTTGCACGACGTGCGCTACGTCGAATACGACGGCAGCGGCGCGGTAGCGGCCACCGGGCGCGCGGACCGCGCGGTATATTACCTGGACAGTGAGGATGCCGAGGTGGCCGGCGCCGTCAAGTTGCGGTCGGTATCGCAGGAAGCGTCGCTGACTGCCGAGGAGTTGCATTGGGACCAGGCCGGGCGGCTGCTCAGCACGGGCCCCGAACAGGTCGTTGCCGTAATTCGCGACGACGGGTCGCGCGTGCAGGGAGCCGGTTTCGAGGCCGAGTTGCGCGCCAAGACCATTCACTTTTCCGGGCCGGTGAGCGGGCGGCTGGTGGCCGAGACAGCCGTCGATGAGTGACCTGCCGCGTTGCCCGCGGCGCCTTCCGTGCGTCGCGTTCCCGGCCGGCATCGCGCTCGCTGCCGCACTCGCTGCCGCGTTGATCGCGGCTCCGCCGCCGGCGGCCGCGGAGACGGACCAGTTCTCTTTCTCCGCGGACCAGATGGAAACGGTGCTTGCCGAGGGGCGCGAGCGGACCGTGCTGACCGGCAACGCGGCACTTGCTTCGGACGACACCGAGATCTTCGCCGACAGCATCGAGCTGTACGGCGACGACCTTGCGTTCGCGCTGTCGCGGGGCGGCGTGCGCGTGGTACAGGTCGGCGAGGGGATCGAGCTTACCAGCGAGACCGTGTTCTACAACCGCCGCGACGGTATCGTGCGGGTGGAGGGAGACGCCCTGCTTATCGACCACGACAACGAGATGGTTATCAAGGGAGGTTTTCTCGAACACTGGGAGGAACGCAACGAGACCTCGATCCAGATCGGCGTGCAGATCCTGAGCGACGACCTGGTGGCCCGCGCCCAACTCGTGCATTACGACCGCGCCAGGCAGACGCTCGCACTCAGCGGTCTGCCGGTGGTCACCTGGAAGGGTGATGAGTACCGCGCGTCGCGGATCTTCATAGATCTCGATCAGGATCGCATCGTGCTCACCGGAACGGTGAGCGGGCAGATTACCCCGTCCGCCGAGGCCGAGGCCGAGGCCGAGACTGAGGGCGAGCAGGACGGCGCGTCCGGCACCACCTCCGGCACCGCGCCGGGCGAGGCGGCGGAGAGCGGCGGCGCAGCCACCGATCCCCCGGCCGACGGCCAGTCGTCCGGAACGGAGGCGGGCGGGTGACCCACGTCTCCGGGCGAACCGCCTCCCTCGCGGTGGAGGGCCTGATCAAGCGCTACGGGCGCAAGTACGCCGCCCGCGACGTGTCATTCTCCATGGGCAGCGGCGAGGTGGTCGGCCTGCTCGGTCCCAACGGGGCCGGCAAGACGACCGTGTTCTACCTGATCGTCGGTTTCATACGCCCGACCGCGGGACGCATCTTCCTCACCGGCGACGACATTACGCGCCTGCCGATGTACCGCCGCGCGCGCGCCGGCATCTCCTACTTGCCGCAGGAGGCGTCGGTATTCCGCAAGCTCACCGTGGAGCAGAACCTGCTGGCCGTGCTGGAGACCCAGCGCGGCCTGACGCGCAGTGTACGCCGGCAGCGCTGCGACGAGATCCTCGACGAGTTGGGCCTGGAGGATCTCCGCCGGCAGCGCGCCTACACCCTGTCCGGCGGCGAGCGGCGCCGCACCGAAATCGGCCGAGCGCTTGCGATGCAGCCGAGCTTTCTGCTGCTCGACGAGCCGTTCGCCGGCATCGACCCGATCGCCGTACAGGACATCAAGGGCATCGTGGGCCGCCTGGCCGAGACCGGTATCGGGGTGCTGATCACCGACCACAATGTTCGCGACACGCTGGAGATCACCCATCGCAGCTACATCCTCCGCGCCGGCGAGATCATGGTCAGCGGAACCCGCGGCGAGCTACTCGAAAACCAGCTCGCCCGCCAGCTCTACCTGGGGCGCGACTTCCGCATGTAGGGCAGGCTGGCCTCGTTGAGCTCTCGTTGACATAGGGGTGTGCGGTCACTCACCATGAAGCGAGAAGCCATGCTGTCGCAGCAGCCCGTCCTCCGCCAGGAACAGCGTCTCAAGATGACGCCCCAGCTCTACCAGGCAATCCGCATCATGGCGATGCCGCTGCAGGAGCTGCAGGCCACCATCCAGGAGGAACTGGAGCGAAATCCCGCGCTGGAGGTGATGGAAGACAACTCGACCACTTCGCTGGACACCGAGCCGGCCGGCGGCGCCGAGGAAAGCGTATTTGCCGAGTCCTCCGACCTCGGGTATGTGACCGGCAGCAGCGGCGTGGAAGCCGACGCCAAGCGCCAATTCATCGAAGGCGCCCTGACCCGTCCGGAGACGCTGCAGGACCACTTGCTGTGGCAGCTCCGCCTGCAGCCGCTGGCCGAGGCGGAGTTCGAACTCGGCGAGATGCTGATCCGCAATCTGGACGACAATGGGTTTACCCTCGAGGAGCCGGGTACGCTCGCCGCGGACGTTGCACCGGAACGGCTCGCCAAGGTAACGGCAATGATCCAGGCATTCGACCCGTCCGGCTGCTGCACGCGCGACTACACCGACTCGCTGCTGGCGCAGATCCGCGTGCATGCGCGGGCCGTGCCCGGCAGCGCCGAGCTGGTGCGCAGCTACATGGATCTGGCCGAACGCGGCAAGACCGCGGAAATTGCGCGCCGCATGGCGATTCCGGAGCAGGAAGTACACGGCATCCTCGAATTCGTGCGCGAGCTTGATCCGATCCCGGGGCGCAACTTCAGCGCCGAACAGGTACGCTACGTGGTTCCCGACGTGATCGTGAAACAGATCGACGGCGAACTCGCCCTGGCGCTCAACGACCACCAAGTGCCGGTACTTGGGGTGAGTCCGTTCTTCGAACAGCTCAGCCGCTCCAGGGGCGATCGGGAGTTGAAGAAGTTCGTCAACCACAATCTGCAGGACGCGCGCTGGTTCATGCGCAGCATCGATGAACGCAACCGCTCGCTGCTCAAGGTGACGCGGGCAGTGGTCGGTGCGCAGCGCGAGTTCTTCCGGCGCGGCGCCAAGCACCTGGTGCCGTTGACGCTGAAGGACGTGGCGGCGGACGTGGGCGTGCACGAGGCGACGGTGTCACGGTTGGCCAACGGCAAACACCTGCAGACCGAATTCGGCATATTCGAATTGCGCTACTTCTTTACCAACTCCATATCGGGAGCGGGCTCGAAGGGATCGCGCTTTTCGAAGACCGCGGTCAAGGAGATACTGCGGGAAATAATCGAGCATACGGCAGCGGCAGGCGCCAATGGCACGCCTGCCGGGAAGCCGCCGTCCGACAGCCGGCTCGCCGAGCTCCTGGCCGAAAAAGGAGTGCGCATCGCACGGCGCACGGTCGCAAAGTATCGCAAGGAGCTGGACATCGACAGCTCCTATCGACGCAACTGAGAACAACATCAAGGAGTACTTTCCCATGCAACTGGACATCAAGGCGGTTCATTTCTCACTCAACGAAGTGCAGCGGGAGCATATCGACCGGCGCCTGCAGCGGTTCTCGTACGCGCGTGAATACCTGGTCGATCTGAGGCTCACGCTGACCCGGGAGGGCAGCCAGTATCACGTCGACGGTGCGCTCCACTTCCGCTGGGGTGCGACCAACCACCTGAAGGTGAGCGGTTACGATTTGGTGGAGGCGTTCGACCGGCTGATGGACAAGATCCAGGCCAAGGTCAACAAGGAGAAGGAGAAGGTCACGCGCGGCTCGCATCGGGCCCCGCACCGCGCCGCGTCGCGTGGTTGACGCCGCCGCAAGCGTACCGGCATGGCCGCAGAGGTGACCGTTCTCAACCTGCTCCAGTTTGAAGTGAAGGAGCATGAAGCGCTGCAGTTGACCTGCGTTGGCGCGCGCCGCGGCCTCACCGCGGAGTTGCACGGTCCCGAGTTGAACCGGCCCGGCCTGGCGCTCGGCGGTTTTTTCGACAGCTTTGCCTTTCAGCGCGTACAGGTGTTCGGACGGGGAGAGAGCGCCTACCTGCGCAAGCTCGCCGGCGAACGATCGACCGAGTCGCTCGAGCGCATGGTTGCCTACGACATCCCGTGCAGCGTGTTCACCCACGGCATCGAGCCGACCGACGACTTCCTGCGCCTGTCGGAGGCGGCCGGGCGCGCGGTTCTGTGCACGCCGCTGACCACCGCCGAATTCACCGTACGCGTGGAACGCATTCTGGCCATGATGTTTGCACCCTCGGTGCAGGTGCATGGGGTGATGCTCGAGGTGTTCGGCATGGGCGTGCTCATCCAGGGCCCGAGCGGTGTCGGGAAGAGCGAGGCCGCGCTGGCGCTTGTCGAGCGCGGTCACCGGCTGGTTGCCGACGACGTGGTGGACGTGCGCCTGGTCGACAACGTCCTGCATGGCAGCGGCATCCGCGCGGCCAGCCATCACATGGAGATTCGCGGCCTCGGCATCATCAACATCTCCTACCTGTTCGGGGTCGGGGCGATTCTCGACGCCAAGAACATCCAACTGGTGGTGCGGCTTGAAGATTGGGACAATTCCGCGGATTATGACCGGGTTGGCCTGGACGAACGTACCGTCGAGTTTCTCGGTGTCGGGGTTCGCGAGGTGTTGATCCCGGTGCGCCCGGGGCGTCCGATCTGGATCCTCATCGAGACCGCGGCAATGAACGAACGGCTCAAGCATATGGGGTATTATTCGGCGGCGGAGTTCAATCGCAACGTGACCCGGTGGCTCGACGGTCGAAAGCCGCGGGAAGTCGCCATAGAGGAGTGGTAACGCTGATCGAACGGGAAGTACTTATCATCAACCGCGCCGGAATCCACGCCCGGCCTGCTGCCAAACTGGTTCGTACCGCCGGTGCGTTCTCTTCCGACATCTTCCTGGAGAGCGGCGGCGAGCGGGTCAACGGGAAGTCGATCATGGGCATTATTACGCTCGGTGCAACGTATCGGACCACGGTCAAGATCATCGCCGACGGCGACGACGAGGAAGCCGCCGTGGAAGCGTTGGAGGATCTGTTTGCGCGGCGCTTCGAAGACGTTCAGATCTGACTTGTCGCGGCTGCCCCGATTCGGGATAATTGACTCGGGGCGAATGACGTGCGCGGATTGACGGTACGCCAGCGCGAGGTGCTGGACTTCATCAACGGCTACCTGGAGCAGCACCGTTACCCGCCCTCGATTCGCGATCTTGCCGAGCACTTCCGAATCTCCATCCGGGGCGCATACGACCACCTCAAGGCGCTCCGCAAAAAGGGCTACGTACGCTCCAGCGAGGGCCGCTCGCGCTCCCTGGAAGTACTCGACGACGGCTCCGCGGAACGCCAGCACCGCCTGGTGCGCATCCCGCTGCTCGGGCGGGTCGCCGCCGGCTTGCCGGTGTTTGCCGACGAAAACGTCGAAGGGACCATCGCGGTATCCGATGAGTTGCTCGGGGCGGGCTCCCACTTCGCGCTGCGCGTGCGCGGCGCCAGCATGTGCGACGCCGGAATCCTTGATGGCGACATCGCCATCGTTCGACGCCAGGAGGACGCCGACAATGGCGACATCGTGGTGGCGATGATCCAGGAGGCGGCCACCCTCAAGCGGTTCTTCCGGGAGAGCAACCGCATTCGGCTGCAGGCGGAGAACCCCGACTTCCCGCCGATCTTTACCCAGAACCTGCGCATTCTCGGCAAGCTGCGCGCCGTGCAGCGCACCTACTAGCGCGGAGTACCACGCCCCGTGGCCGCCACCGCCCGCCGGCGCACCACCGGCGGCCGCCGTTCTGCAACCGCGCGCAAGCCGCCGCCGGCGCCGAAAGGGTTGACCGGAGGCGTCCACCTGCTGCTCGGCCCGGAGCTCGGCCAGAAGGCCGACTTCGTGGCGCAGATCATCGCGGCGGCGGAGTCCGGCGGCGGCGAGATCGAGGTGCTGCGCACCTTTCCCTACGACACCGACCTGGTCGACCTGGTGGCGACCCTGCGCACGCCCGGCCTGTTCACGAGCCATCGCGTGGTGGTGCTACAGGAGGTGCAGGATCTGCGCGCCGGCAACCAGTTGGACGCGCTCCTGGGGTATGGCACGGAGCCGGCGGCGGCCAGCACCCTGGTGCTGACCAGCAGCGGGATGGCGCGCGACCTGCCGGCCGCGCTGCCGCGCATGGTGCCGAAGGCGCGCACCAGGATTTTCTGGGAGATGTTCGAGAACCAGCGCGAGAGCGCGGTGCAGCGCGCCTTCCGCTCCCGCAATTTGCGCATCGACGCGGACGCTTGTGCGCTGATCCTGGAGCTGGCCCCCGCCGACGGGGCGGCCCTCGAGGAGCTGTGCGGCAGCCTGGCCGGCTTCTTTCCGCCCAGCACCTTCGTAGCGGTCGAGGACATCGAGCAGTATCTCTACCACAGCCGCGAGGAGACGGTGTTCTCGCTGTTCGACCGGGTAGTGGCGCGCGACCTGCAGGGCTGCCTGGAGACGCTCACCACCCTGCTGCTGGCGCGGCGCGGCGATGCAATACAGATCGTGGCGATGCTGCACAGCCAGTTCGGGCGCCTGATCCGGTTCAAGGAGTTGTTGGCGGAGCGCAAGGCGCCTGCCGCTGCGCTGGCCGAGTTGCGCATAGTCGGCAAGCGCATGCAGCGCACCTTCCAGGAGGCGCACCGCCGCTACCCCGATGCCGAGATGGAACCGATTCAGCGCCTGCTGGTGGAATTCGACACCCGCGCGCGGCTGTTCAATCAGGAGCTGACGGAACCGCTGCTGCAGCTTCTCCTGTATCATATTGTTGCCCGAGGTGGGCAAGGAGTGTGGCGGCCGTTTCGCGTGTAACGCCGGCGCGGGCGGCGATCGTCTCCGGCCCCGCGGCGAGCATTGCGGGCACCGACTCGAATGCCTCCAGCAGGCGCCGGCTGCGCACCCGGCCGATGCCGTTTACCGCCTCCAGCGTGGACCGCGACACCCGCTTGCGGCGCAGCCGCCGGTTGAACGAGTTGGCGAACCGGTGCGACTCGTCGCGCGCGGCCTGCAGCAGGCGCAGCGCGGGCGAGCCGTCGGGCAGCGCAACCGGTGCCGAGCGGCCGGGCACGAACACTTCTTCGTTGCGCTTGGCCAGGCCGGCCACCGGCACGCTGCCCAGCTCCAGGGCGCGCAGGATGCGGTTGGCGGCGCTGACCTGCCCCTTGCCGCCGTCCACCAGCACCAGGTCGGGCAGCGCCCGGTTGTCGTTGACGGCGCGCGTGTAGCGCCGGGCCACAACTTCGCGCATCGCCGCGTAGTCGTCCACCTTGCCGTCCAGGGAGCGCAGCCGGAAGTGGCGGTAGGACTGCTTCTCGGGCCGGCCATCGACAAACACCACCAGCGAGGCCACCGCGTCGCTGCCTTCCAGGTGGGAGATGTCGAACGCTTCGATGCGGCGCGGCGCGGCATCGAGCTGCAGCGCCGCGCGCAACTCCTCGAGCACCTGGACCTGGGCGTCGCGGCCGGCGCGCTTCTTCTCGCTGCTCTCCCACTCCACCTGCGCGTTGTGCTCCGCCATGCGCAGAAAGCGAACGTGCTTGCCGCGCTGCGGCACCCGCACCTCCAGCCGCGCCGCCCGCCGCCCACGCGCTACGGCCGCGGCTGGTGCGCCGGCCGCGGGAGCGGCCTCCCCGGCGGCGGCTCCGGAAGCCCCATTCGCCGAGCCGGCATCGGTGCCACCATCCGCCGCGGCCCGGGCCGGCGTCCCACCGGTTCCCGGGTCCGCCGCCGCGCCGCCAGCCGGGGTATCGTCCGCCGGCGTGGAGCCGAGCGTGCGGTCCAGGGCGTTCTGCAGCACCTGCGCGGCGTCGGCCGGCAGGCTTAGGAACACGGTGCGCGGGCGCGTCTGGAGGCCGGCGTAGAACTGCAGCAGGAAGCTCGGCAGCACCTCCTCCGGCGGCGCCGAATCGACCAGCCCAAACCGTTCCTTGCCGAGCAGTTGGCCGTGCCGAAATTGAAACAGGGCCACCGTGTAGTGGTCGCCGTCGCGGTGGCAGCCCACGTAGTCGCGCGTCTCGCGCGAGAAATCGACCACGTTCTGGTCGCTGTCGGTCACCTCGCTGATGGCGCGCACTTGGTCGCGGAACGTGGCCGCCTTCTCGAAGCGCAGCGCCTTCGCCTCCGCCTCCATGCGTGCGCGCAGCTCGCGCAGCAGGTCGGCGCTCTTGCCGGTGAGCAGCTTGCGCACCGCCGCCACCCGCTCCTGGTAGTCGTCCGCGCCGATGTTGCCCACGCACGGCGCCGCACAGCGCCCGATGTGGAAGTTCAGGCACGGCTGGTCGCGCTCCTTGAACACGTTGCCGCGCTTGCGCAGCGGGAACAGCTTGTCGATCAGGCTCAGGTAGATGTCGATCTGGTTCACCTTGGGAAACGGCCCGAAGTACTCGGATCCGTCCAGCACGATGGTGCGGGTGCGGAACACCTTCGGGAACGGTTCATTGGTAAGCCGGATCACCGGGTACGACTTGCCGTCCTTGAGGTTGATGTTGTAGCGCGGCTTGCGGTCCTTGATGAGGGTGTTCTCCAGCAGCAGCGCCTCGAACTCGCTGTGCGTCACGATCACCTCGAAGTCGGCCACTTTGCTCGCCAGCACCTCGGTCTTGATGTCGCGGTTCCAACCCCTGCCGTCCTGAAAGTAGGTCGCCACGCGGGCGCGCAGGTTCTTCGACTTGCCCACGTACAGCACGGCGCCGCGGCGGTCCTTGAGCAGGTACACGCCGGGGGCGCGCGGCAGCTCGCGTGCCAGGCGCGGCAGGTCGGCGGTCAGCGTGTCGGATGCAGCCATCGGTACGTGCAAATATAGTAGTACGAGCCGCTCCGCCGGCAAACAGCGGCAACAGCGGCATCCGGAGTAGGCGCCGGGCCCCGATTTGTGGCATATTGCCCGCGACCGGGGGATTAGCTCAGGTGGTAGAGCGATTGGTTCGCAATCAATAGGTCAGGGGTTCGAGTCCCCTATCCTCCATCAGAACAACACAATAATATTTTGTATAGTAAGTAAATAGACTATCTGTACTCGGCCCGCGATCCCTTACAATACCACTTCCTCGGGTCTTCGTAGATCAGCAAAGCCCTCAGTTGATCAGTTGATCCTGACGAACCTGATTCCTTGAACTGGCTCAGCCAACGAAGTGACACCGAAGACTTCAAAGTCCCAGGTCATGAACTCGTCCGTTACCGTGTAGTGGATTGTCACGTTCCGGTAGGCGTCGACCTGCTCGTTGTAGTAGTCGAGGTATTCCCCGCCATCCACTTCGGTGCCGTTCTCAAGCACAGCGCGTATCGACGTGATCGATTGCAGAGTTAGCGTCGTGGCGGTGAACGTGACTCCTAGCTCGAACTCCAAGTAATCGAGAGGCGGCTCGCCGACAGAGGTAGTGTAGGTATTCCTCAAGACAGAGGTGCCGTCGCGGTGGATCGTCCAGCGATACTCCACGGTCCTCGGTCTGCCTGCCGAATAGGGAATCTCCCAAGTGCCGACCACCAGAGCCGGCGGATCAAGGCGCTCTGCCGTGATCTGCTGTTCGATCCCAAGGCAATCCAGTAACGATCCGATGGCGGCAGTGTGAAGGCTGGCATCCTTGGTGGCCAGAATCGGCGGGCATCCTGAATCGCTCGATGATCGGTTGAACTCTATCCCGGTAACCTTGAATTGCACCGTGTCCTCACGCTCGGACACGGAGCCGTCGACGATGTACCAACCAGGTCCGCCGCGAGCGGCGGCGCGCCGCCCGTCAATCACTTGGGATGTATTCGAGCCGAGGTTGAGAGTGACCATGGTGAACTGGTCGCGGCTCACGTCGAGGGTTGCCTCCACTGATCGCCCAACGGCGACGTAGCTGCCGACGTAGCTCTCGTCGCTGCCGGCGGTATCGGGGTTGGTGTCCTCTGGCAGTACCGGCTCGCAGCCAGCGAACAGGACAATGGCGGACGCAATCCCGGAGGTGACTACGAACAGTGATCTGGCGGCGCCAAGCATCGCTGCCATCCTCTTGTGTGGGATCAGCCTACCCATAAGGGCGATCCCAGCCAGGGTCACACCACTCAGATTCGGCCCCGCTCATGTCCACCTCGTACAGGTCGGCGCCACCCCAGGCAGGAGGCACTCTGGTAGCGCGGCAGCAGCTACGGCAGTCGTCAGCAGCAGCGCCGCGGCGACGGCTATGGTCACGGCATCACCGGCACAATCAAGGGCGTCCTTCCATCGGGCGGCACCTTACCGCAGGCGCCAAGGGCACGCATAGGGACCAGGGGACAGGCCCCATGCCTGTCGCGGCGCCGGCAGGGCCGGTTCGGTGCGCTCATGGCGTTCCGTTCGTGCTCAGGCCAGGGGGTTCGATGGCTAGCTCATGGGGCAAACAACCTCTGTAAACGCCTATACCCAGACCCGCGCCGTGGTACGCGGGGGTCAACTATCCAGTTCTGCCGTGTCGATCTCTATGCACATCTCCGCCGGGATGCCGGTCGTGGATATGTCCCCATCCCGGTCTGCGACAGACCGCGTGTACCCCACCGCGCCACAAGGCTCAATCACGGGTCCAGACTGGGGAAAGCTGGCCTTGATGCTGCCTCCCAGAGTCCACGCCCATGCGCTAATCTCGTTGTCGGTGCTATCCGAGTCCCCAGGGAGTTGATGGGCCACCCCTAACTTGACCGAGGGGGTGACCCCCGAGCAGCCCGCCAGGACGATGCCGGCTATCAGCAAGCCGACCACCATGAATCTCTTTGTCATGTGATGATTCCTCCGTTTCGGGGCATCGTAACACGCTCAGGGACCCTCGGCACCCCCGCCCCCGGATGTATAACCGGCAAGCCGGTCAATCTCCGCATGCAGGCGGACGTGGTCGCTCACCGCTTGCCCCTTCCCCGGCTGCGCCAAGCGTGTCGCGCTCACCGTACACAGCGCTCCGGACTGCGCTCGGCCGCCACGGCGCCGGTCCTCGGCTCATCTAGATCCTGTAGATCCTGCGATAATCTGATAACCAGGGGGAACACTTGAAGGAACAGCCCGTGGAGAGCATCGCGCCCCTTGTCAGTAATGGAATAGAACCCATTGAAAGTTACTGTGACCAAGCCAGCTTTCTTGAGATCGGTGAAGGGATCCTTCGTCCTGATATCGCCACATCCCTCCTCCTTCACTTTGTCCTCAACCACCATTTTCTGCAACTTCCCATGTTTGTACAGTGCGTGAAGCACGCTCCACTGAGCTGTGGTCATCGAATCAGGTCCGACAGATCGTCAAGGTGGTCGACGTTCCACCGGTGGACGTTGTCCAGCGAAGGCGAGAGCCGTCGCGAGCGAACCGGTTGCTGCCGATGGCGGTGCCATCTGTCCCCTGGACCTCGAAGTGGTACCAGTCCTGTCCTTGGTCTTCCGTAACTGTCACTCCCGGGGACTTTGCCTGTTCTCGATAGTCGGTAACCGTGGCATCGGCCCGAAGTTCGATGTTGTGATCCGAGAACTTCCAATAGAAATCGATGGGGGAAGTGTCACAGTACCCCCACGTGCCATGAATCCACGCTGGCGGGTTCAGTGCGTGGGTCTCGTCGTCCGTGTCGGTTGCCGCTTCTTCGCACGCAAGCAACAGCACGGCGCTCAGCGTTGCCAGCACTACGCTGGCAGCCTGGTTGAGTAAATGCTTCATGTCCGTCCATCTAACCACCGTTGTCGCATTACTGCCAACGCCGTCACGGCGCTCGCCGCTCTGCGATCACCAGGTAGCCGCGGCCACGCGACCACAAGCCCAGCGTCAGCAGGGTGCCGATCACTACCCCCAGGAAGCGCCAGAACGACCAGCTATCGCGTAGGACGAACACCACGCGACGCCCGTCTGTGTTGATTTCGCCTAGCGCACGGTCCAGCGCCCGCGACAAACTCTCGCCGGCCAGCAGCGCCACCAGCCCCGTCCGGTTGTCCGCGTGGTAGGGGCGGGTATGAGCATCGGCGCCGACCACGCTCACCGGAACCGATCCTCTACGCATCATCGAGGCTATCACCCCCACGATCAAAGCGATTACCGCCACCACCACCAGCACGGTCGCCAACTGGCCACCTGCCGCACCACCACTTGTGTCGAATTGCAGCAGCATCATTCCAGTGTACACCGCTCGGGGCCAGGGGTACCGGCGCCGCGCCTGGTGGTAGACCACGCACACCGCCGAAGAACCTGGGACGGACGCGCCGCTCATGGTAGTCGCTACCCAGTGCCTGGAAGTGGGCGTCGACCTGGACCTGGACGGCTTGGTAACCGAGGCCGCGCCGCTCGATGCGCTGCGCCAGCGCTTCGGTCGCTTGAATCGTGGCGGGCGCTCCATCCCGGCAGCCGGCGCGATCCTGGTCACGACCGAGAGCTTGGCGCAGAAGGCCGACGACCCGGTCTACGGCGACCGGGTCCGCAAGACCTGGGACACGCTTACCGAGATCTCCACGACGACCCGCGTCCAAAGGCAGGCCGCCACGGAAATGAGTGTTGATTTCGGCGTGGATGCGCTCGACCAGCGATTGCGCGCAGCCGACATCGACGTGAGCGAACTCGTCACCCCGCGCGCCCGGGCGCCCACTCTGATGCCCGCGTACGTCGATCTGTGGTCGCAGACCTCGCCGCCGCCCGCCGCGGACCCGGAAGTGGGGTTGTTCCTGCATGGCACGGAACGGTCGGCCCCGGAGGTCTCGATCGTATGGCGTAGCGACAGCACCGCCGCCGACCTGGCGGACGAACGCCGGGCGGACCAGCTCGCAGCCATTCTGGAGCTGGTGCCGCCGCGCAACGCAGAGATGATCGAGGCGCCGATCTGGGCAGCGGCGGCTTGGCTGCGGCGCTGGAACACGGCGCGCGCCGCCCGCCTCGCCGACGTGGCAGAGCGAGAAGACGACCTTGATGTCGAACTCAGTGAAACCGACCGCAAGGCGTTCCGGTGGGCGGGGGCGGACGATCCGCACACCGGCCCTGTCAGCGCCGGGGACGTGCGCTCCGGAGATGTGCTGGTGGTGCCGGCGGAGTATGGCGGCTGCGACGCCTACGGGTGGGCGCCGGTGTCGCGAGCGCCGGTAACGGATGTCGCAGATGAGGCAGCGTTGCCCTACCGCGGCCGCCGGTATGCGGTGCGGGTGACGCCGGACGTAGCGCACTGGGATCGGCTCTCCGCGGCACTGGCTGGCAGCGACGATCCGAGCCTGCACGATCTGCTCGCCGCCCTCCCGGTCGCCGACGCCGGTGTCGATGCCCCCGCACCAACGCTGGAGGCTGGCCGTGCATCGAGATGCGTGCGTGCGGGACTCGAAGCGCTGCGCGAGGCCAGAACCAGGCCCGTCTTTCGTTACCCCTACGGGCTGCCAAGATACGGTGCTATCGTGGTAACACGGCATGGCCTCCAAGGTGCGCCGAGGGGATACCAGCCGGTCACCGAGGACGAGGAAGCCTCGTACACGGCCAGCCGGCCAGTCTCCCTGGAGCACCATACCGCCGCCGTCGTGGCTCGCGTCGAGGGGGTCGCGAACACGCTCGGCCTCACCGGCCTGGCGGACGATCTGCGCCTCGCCGCCGCCCTGCATGACGCCGGCAAGGCGGATGAGCGATTCCAGCTCCTGCTCGCCGGCGACTGGTGGAACCGCCCGCAAGGGGCAGGCCTGGCCAAGAGCGGTCGGCCATCGCCGCGCGGCGCCTGGGACCGGGTCGGGCTACCGAGACGGTGGCGGCACGAAGCACGATCGGTGCGGCTGGCCTCGACCGATCCGCGGCTGTCGGCGGCGCATGATCCCTACTTGGTGTTGTGGTTGATCGGCACGCATCACGGGCACGGCCGCCCGTTCTTCCACTTCGTCGATCCGCTCGACGACCAGGGACCGCAATCGCTGGGCTACACGTTTCGGGGCCGCGACTGGGCAACGCTGTTCGACAAGCTCAGGCGCCAGTACGGCGCGTGGCGCCTGGCGTGGCTGGAGGCGATACTGCGCTTGGCCGACCATCGGGCATCGGAAGACGCGGAACAGGCATGAGCACCGACAAGCACCAGCATCGCCTCGCCGGTCTGGAGCCGGGCAACCTGCTCGCTTTCCTGGCGCTGCTGGGCCTGCTGCGCAGCCTCGAGGAAGCCGAACCGGCTTGGTTTCCGCGGGTGGCGTGGACCGTCGGCGAGCTCCCCACGCGACCGGTGTTGAACGTCGCGGTAGCGGCGGGCAAGGAAACGATAGCGGCGGCGGCCGACGTCGGCGTGACAAGGCTGGCGAGCCGCCACGAGTTCGGCCCGTACAAGGACCTGAAGCTGGCTCCCGAGACAGCCTGCCAGAAGCTGCGCAGCGCGGCAGCCGCGGGCGACCGCTACTTGGCTGACCTGTGGGCAGCCTTGGTCAGCGATGCCGTCGTTCGCGAGCGCAACAAGGCGACGGAGGTGGAGCCGACGCCGCTGTGCCTGATGTTCGGCCAGGGACACCAGCACTTCCTGGAGCGATTGAGCGCCGTCCCGCGGGAGCGGCAACCACCCGACCGCAAGGCCGGTCGCGCGAAGGTGTCCATCTCAGAGACGGCCTGCTTGCGCGAAGCCCTGTTCACTGTCTGGTCACGACCCGACGCTACGCAATCGTTCCGTTGGGACCCGCATGAGGATGTGCGCTACGCGCTGCGCGCGACCGACCCCAGCGACTACAAGACTCAGCATGGGGCAAACCGTCTCGCCGCCATCGGTCTTTCCGCCATCACCGTGGTGCCACAGCGCCGTCACGCGGGAACTACCCGGCTTGCGGTCCTCGGTGGGAGCCGCAATCGCGCCAGCGGGAGCTTCTCCTTCACCTGGCCGATCTGGCGGGAGCCGGCAAGCCTCGCCGCCATCCGCAGCTTGCTCGGCCATTCGGGCCTCGCCGACCCCGACACCCGAGCCAGTCTCGGCATCGTCGAGCTGCGCCGGACACGTCGAATCTCGTTCGGCAGGTTCGTGAACTTCACCAGGGCTGACGCCGTTCCCTGAAGTTGCCGTAATGGCAACAACACGCAAACTTGACGGCATCTAGAATGCGTACTACCGTGTTACCAACGGTGCTCAGATTCAAAGTCCCGGTCAAGAACCCATCGGTTCGGTACCGAAGCGCATACGCTGCGAACTCACGAACTGACACTTGTGCTGAACAGGAGGTTTCCATGGCACGTACGAAGAGGCTCTATGGTGCGACTCTTTGCCTCGTCCTGATGCTGCTTGGACCGGCGGTCTTTGCTACCGGGACAACGGAGGCGTCAGACGAAGTTGTCGAGTTGATGGTCTGGTTCGGTCGGCAGAACTTCATACCCGCAGACGAGTTTGAATCGTTTCACGAGAAATATCCGAACATTCGGGTTACCACCGACGTCATTCGGCTGGAGGCGGCAGTCGCGGATACCTTGCGCGCGGCGCGTTCGGGTCAGGCCGCGGACATAGTGCAACCGTTCAACTACGACTCGAGGCCTTTGGCCGACGCCGATCTGCTCCTTGACATCTCAGACCAGATGGTGCGATGGCAGGAAGAGGATCCCGCAGGATACTCGCGCATTGCCGGCTGGGGCTTTACGATGGGCGAGGTCAGCGGAGTGCCCGTGGGAATCGGGATTCACGGCGGATCTCGATACCTGGTGTACCGCGCCGACCTGCTCGAGAAGCACGGCCTGAGCGTGCCGCAGACGTGGGACGATCTGCTTGCGGCCGCACGAGTCATCGTGAATGCCGAAGATGGTGTGTACGGGTTCTCCCTCTTTGGGTCTCGCGGGAGCAATCCAAGCACGGAACTCCAGATCTTCTTCTCGATGGGCGGCGTCTGGGAAGACCACAGCGTGCCGCAGATAGACTCGCCCGCCGGACACTATCTGATCGAGTTCTATCAGACGCTCGCACGTGACGGACTCCTTCACCCGGAGACGATGGCTTGGGGATCGGGCGAGCAACGGGCCGCATTCATAGACGGCAACGCCGCATTCATGATGATGGGCGAGAACATCATGCCGACCCTCGCAGAGTCGATGGAGTACGGCGGCGGTTGGGACGTCACGGTACCTCCCTACCGACCGGGTGCGCAAGACCAGCGCAGAGTCCCAGTCATCGGGTTTCCCATGTTCGTGATCTCGCAGACCGATCATCCGTATGAAGCGTCGCTGGTGTTGCGGTACCTCGCAGAAATGGAGAACTCGATGGAGGTAGCGTCACGCTATCAGCCGACCAGCAACACGGCAGCGATGACCTCGCCCGAGTTCCTCGAGCTGCAGCCGTGGCGGACCGCGCTGGCGCCGTTCGAGGACGAGCTGTTCCCCTATCCGGCGATGGCGAATCCCGAGGAGTCGTTCGAGATCCTCAAGGATCTGCGAGGGGAGATGATGACCAATCTGGACGAGAGTCCTCAGGCAATTGCCGCGCGCTACCAAGAGCGCCTTGATGCGGCGGCTGCAGAGTAGTCGGCCGGACCGGCTGAGCTCCATGTGAGCTGATCCACGGAGAATCTACGAGCGGGCGTCTCCGACGGCGGTACTGTACCGCCGCGGGTGCGCCCGCGTCTCGTCTGGGGCCAAGCGTGGTTGCACGACTAAGGGCAGTTCGATTCGGGTTTCGTGGGCAGGGTCTCGTGCCATTCGTCATGATCCTCCCGCCAGTCCTGCTCGTTGCGGCGGTGATGGGATACGGCGTGACGTTCGCAATTATCTCCTCGCTGCAGGATCTCGATATCATGTCCGTCTCCCAGGGCTTCGTGGGAGTGGCGAACTACCTCGAGCTGTTCCGGAATCCTCGCTTCATCAACTCGCTCATTCGCACGTTGACCCTTGCTGCCGGGACCGTCGCCCTCGGGATGTTCGTGTCGCTGAATGCGGCGCTCCTCCTGAGCCGAGTCGCGGCTCTCCGCAAGAGCCTCAATGCCCTCGCGCTGGTGCCGTGGCTGGTCTCCGCCGTTGCGGTTGCGATGATGTTTCGGTTCATGTTCGTCGGCAATGCCGGTCTTGCCAACAACATCCTCGAACAGCTCGGGTTGGCGCCTGTATGGTGGTTCATTTCGCCAACGCTCACGACCATGATCCTGGTCGTTGCGGTGACCTGGTACATCGCGCCGGTGTCCACGATCGTACTCGTGGGCGGGCTCACCATGATCGACAGGCACCTCTACGAGTCGGCTGCCCTTGAAGGGGCATCGAAGCCGCGCATTTTCTGGTCGATTACCCTTCCGCTCATCCGGCCGATGATGAGGGTCTCGCTAATTTGGCTCACCTTTGCAAGCTTCAATCAGTTCGACGTGGTCCTGCCGGCGACCGGCGGGGGACCTGGCCAGTCAACCGAGGTCATGGCGCTATACATGTATCGACTGGCCTTCGATGGTTTCGAGTTCTCCGCCGCATACGCGATCACCGTACTGCTCATGTCGATGAACGTATTGGCCGGGCTCGTGTACACTCTGCTGTTTAAGGAAAGTTGACAGTGGAAAGACTGGATCGACCGCGGACACCGCTCGCTCGCGTCGGGCTTGTACTTGGAATCGTGTTGTTCGTCGTCTGGGTCTTGCTCCCACTGTCGTGGGTGTTCATCTCCTCGTTCAAGGAGCAACTCGAGATCTATACTTCACGGCGATTCTTTCCGGTGTCACCCTCGCTGGCGGCGTACCGTCAGATATTCGCTCTGCGGCAGTTCTGGACGTCGCTCACCAATAGCGTCTTCATCTCACTCACCTCCACGTTGCTTGCCGTCTCGCTCTGCGTGCTTGCAGCGTACGGCTTTGCACGGTACGCAAGAGGATGGTGGAAGCACCTGCTGTTGTTGATGATCCTTTTGCCGCGAGTAGTGCCGCGGATCAGTCTCGTCGTGCCGCTTTACGATGCGGTCGTCGCGGCCGGGCTACTCAACACGCACACCTCGCTCATCATCACATACACGGCTACCGCGATTCCGCTTGGCACCTGGATACTCATTGGGTTCTTCGAGTTGGTCCCTCGAGAGCTTGAGGAGTGCGCGGCGATTGACGGCGCATCGATTGCCCGAATCATCTGGCGGATCGCTATCCCGTTGGCCTGGCCCGGCATTATGACGGTGTTCGTGCTCACGCTGCGGGAGGGGTGGAACGAGTTCCCCTTCGTGATGGCGTTCACCACCGGTATGGGCGCGCGGACGTTGCCATACCAACTCTTTCTCCTCAAGGACTCCCTCGGAATACAGGACTGGTCGGTGATCAGCGCGTTCACGGTGCTGACCATCGTTCCAATTCTCGTCGTTTATCTTTTCTTCCAACGCCACGTCGTGGCCAGCATCGTGAGCGGTGCACTCAAATGAACGAAAGGAGCTGCAATGAGCATCTTGGATAGGTTTTCTCTCAAAGGAAAGGTGGCAGTTGTCACCGGCGGGAACCGCGGCATCGGACGCGCCATTGCCGGAGGGTTCGCCGAGGCCGGCGCGACCGTCGTCATCGCCGCGCGGAACGAGAAGAAGAGCGCTGAGGCGGCCAAAGAGATCGAGGCGGCCGGCGGTCGCGCAGTCGCGGTCACCTCGGATGTATCTGATCGGGCTCAGATTGAGCGGATGATCGATACCGTGACCTCGGACGTCGGTCCGATCGATGTGCTCGTCAACAACGCCGGCATCGGGTTCCACGCTGACGCCCTCGCACTGGAGGACTCAGAGTGGAATCGGCTCTTTGGAATCAACCTCGAAGGAGTCTGGATGACGAGCCAGATCGTCGGCCGAGAGATGACCCGGAGGATGTCCGGTTCGATTATAAACATCGGGTCGATCTCGGGCCTTATCATCAACCGGCCGCAATGGCATTCGCCCTACGGGATCTCCAAGGCGGCGGTGCACCATCTCACGCGTTCGCTGGCGGCCGAATGGTCCCGGTACGGCGTACGGGTGAACGCAATCGCGCCTGGCTACGTAAAAACGGAGATTGCGTCAACCGAGTACAACGAGTATCGGCGTTACTGGAAAGACGAGGTTCCGATGCAACGCTATGGATCACCGGACGAGATCGCGCCGGCTGCGCTCTATCTCGCGAGTGATGCCTCGTCGTTCATGACCGGCGAGGTCATGGTGATCGACGGCGGATACACCTTATACTAGGTGGGGAGTACGCTGGCCAACGCGCTGCACGTCGCCAGGCTGGCCACCGGCGAAGCCGAGGAGACCTGCGTAGACGCCAAGAAGCGCAAGGGCGGTAAGAGGGGCGGGGAAGCCCGCGCCGCCGCCCTGTCACCGGATGAGCGCTCGCAGATAGCCAAAGACGCCGTCGCCGCTCGCAGGATACAGTAAGCCCACAACCCAATTCATACCTACCCAACCGCATGCTGCCTGCTTACGAGGAATTGACCGCCGCCCGCAACGTGATCGTCGACGGAATCTGGAACATGCGCGACCTTGGCGGCCTGCCGCTCCGGGACGGCGGGGCCATTCCGCGCGGACGGTACTTTCGCGCAGATAACCTGGCCAACCTGTCACCCGCCGGTGTCGCCGCGTTGCTGCGACTGGGCGTTCGCACCGTGATCGACCTGCGCCACGACGAAGCGGCGCGCAAGTTGCCCAATCCGCTGCAGGGCCACCAGCAGGTGGCGTACTTCCAGGTGGACATGATCGGCGATCATTGCTCGTTTGCCAGCGACGTGTGCGATGCCGCCTGGCGTGATGCGGACGAGGATTCCCGCTACGCGGCATTGCCGCTGTTCGCCCACCTGCGCGATTACTGCCGCTGGCTCGATGAGCGACAGCCGCAGATCCTCACCATCATGGAGCTGCTGGCACGCCGGCGGACTGCACCCGTGGTGTATCACTGCGAGGCGGGCAAGGACCGGACGGGCGTCGTCACCGCGTTGCTGTTGCTGCTCGCCGGTGTACCTGATCTTGCGATCGCGGCGGACTACACCCATACCGCGCGCAACAATTTTCGCCGCCTTGAACTGCTGCATCGCCAGCGCAAGCAGCCACTGGCGATACGCGATGCAGCAGAATACGCGCACCGGGTGTGCCCGGTCGAACTGATGCCGACTTTTCTGTTCTGGTTGCGTTCCCGCTACGGGGACATCACCAGCTATCTGTCTCGCATCGGCCTTGCTGACGCCGAAGTAGCGGCACTGCGAACCGCTTTGACGTCCCACGCGTAACCGCAGCGGGTCTCGACCAACCTGCGGGGCGGCATTGTGGGAGAGACAGCGAATTGAATACTGGTTTCAAGGGTCTCGGGTTCACGGTGATGGGGGCGCTCATCGGCGTCGCGTTGGCGAGCTGTAGTGCCCTGGGTCCGTCCGACGAGCCTGGTGCGGACGCTTCGGCCGAGGGAACGGGCAGTCCCGATCTGATGGTGTCGGTGGCGGTAAGCGCAGACGGTCCTACGGTTGGCGCTCCGTTTACGCTGTCGGCAACGGTTCAGAACGCTGGCGACGGGGCGTCGGAGTCGACGACGCTGCGGTACTACCAGTCGACGGACGCCGAGATTTCGAATTCCGACACGGTGGTCGGCACGGAGGCGGTTGCGCAGCTCGCGGCTTCCGGCACCAGCAGCCAGTCGTTGAGCCTGACGGCGCCGGCAGCGGCAGGCACGTACTACTACGGTGCGTGCGTGGAAGCGGTGGGCGGCGAGTCCGATACCGCGAACAATTGCTCGTCAGCGGTGCAGATCACGGTACCGGAGCCGGAGCCTGGCCCGAATCTGGCGGTGTCGTCTGTTTCAGTGAGCAACAGCGCACCGGCCGTGGGGACGGCGTTCACGGTGTCGGCATTGGTGCAAAACCATGGCGACGAGGACTCGGCGGTCACGACGATGCGTTTCTACCGCTCGACCGATGCGACTGTCACGATATCCGACATGGAAGTGGGCACGGCCGATTTGCCGTCGCTTGCCCCATCGGCAACCAGCAGCCAGTCGTTGAGCCTGACGGCGCCGGAAACGGCAGGCACGTACTACTACGGTGCGTGCGTGGAATCGGTAACCGGAGAGTCCGACACGGCCAACAACTGCTCGGCATCGGTCACGATTACGGTGAGCCGGGCCGCGCCGGTGGGCGGGGCCGCGCCGGACTTGGTTGTGCTGGGGCCGGGCGTGAGCAGCGGCAGCCGGGATCCGGGCGAGATGTTCCGGTTATTGGTGACGGTGCACAACCAAGGTGCAGAAGGATCCGCGGCGACGACGGTGAGGTTCTACCGCTCGACGGACGCGACGATCACGACATCCGACACGTTGGAGGGCACGGACGCGGTCAATACGCTTGTTCCGGGGGGAGGCTCCGGGGAAACGATCTTGCTGACGGCGCCGTCGACTGCCGGCACATACCACTACGGCGCGTGCGTGGACGCGGTGCCCACGGAGTCCGACACCACCAACAACTGCTCCACCTCTGTGCAGGTCACCGTACCGAGGCCGGAAGCGGGACCGGCACCGGACTTGGTGGTGGGGGCCCCTTCGGTGAACATGTTCGAGTTGGGCGTGGGGGCGGCGTTCACGCTGTCCGCGACGGTGACCAATGCCGGGGACGCGGCCTCGGCGGCGACGACGTTGCGCTACTACCGTTCGACCGACGGACTCATCAAGACCTCCGACACACAGGTAGGCACCGCCGCGGTTGCCGAGCTTGCGGCTTCGGGCACCAGCAGCCAGTCGGTGAGCCTTACCGCGCCGGCGACTGCCGGGATTTACTACTACGGTGCCTGCGTGGACTCGGTGGCGGCTGAGTCGGAAACGCTCAACAACTGCTCGGAGTCGGTCCCGGTCGATGTAACCGAGTAGCACTCCGCGCCGGTCCTTGCGCCGCCTTCCTGACCGTGCCGACTCGGCGCGCAACCGTTAAGATACGCCATGGTCAGGCGCCGGCTGCCGATCGGGATGCAGACCTTCCGCGAGTTGCGCGAGCGGGGCTGCTATTACGTGGACAAGACGCCCTACATCGAGCGGCTGCTCGACGAGGGCAAGCACTACTTCCTGGCACGCCCGCGGCGGTTCGGCAAAAGCCTGCTTCTGGACACGCTCAAGGAGCTGTTCGAGGGCAGCGAAGAACTGTTCACCGGGCTACACGTCCACGCCCGCCACGACTGGTCACAGCGCCATCCGGTGCTGCGCCTCAGCTTCGGCGGCGGCAGCTTTACCGGCCCGGACGCGCTGGAAGCGAACGTCATGGAGCAGCTCGCCGCCTGCGAACGCCGCCTCGGGGTAGTGCCCGAGTACCTGACGGCGGCAGGGCGCTTCGCACATCTGCTGGAAGCACTGCATCGGCAGACCGGACAGCGAGTCGCGGTGCTGGTGGACGAATACGACAAGCCGATCCTGGACGTGCTGGAAGAGCACGACGTGGCGCGCGCCAACCGCGACTACCTGCGCGGCCTGTACGGGGTGATCAAGGACAACGACGCCCACGTGCGGTTCACGTTCCTGACCGGCATCAGCAAGTTCTCCAAGGTGAACCTCTTCTCGCAGCTGAACAACCTCACCGACCTGACGCTCGATCCGGTCTATTCGTCAATCTGCGGATACACGGAGGGCGACCTGGACACGGTGTTCGCGCCGGAACTGGACGGGCTGGACCGAGAGCAGGTGCGGGAGTGGTACAACGGCTATAGCTGGCTCGGCGAAGAGAAGGTGTACAACCCCTACGACGTGTTGCTGCTGCTGCGCGGCCGCAAGTTCGCGGCACACTGGTTCGAGACGGGGACACCGGCGTTCCTGGTGGACCTGTTGTTCGAGCGGCGGGTGTCATCGGTGGCGTTGGAGGAGATGGTGAGCACCGCGAAGCTGCTGTCGGCGTTCGACGTGGGCAGGATCGGCACCGAGGCGCTGCTGTTCCAGACCGGCTACCTGACCATCACCGCAGAGGAAACGCTTGGCGGCATGGCGCTGTATCGGCTCGGCTATCCCAACCGTGAGGTACGGCAAAGCCTGAACGAGTATTTGTTGAGCCACTTGGTGCAGGACGCGGCGCGGCAGACGGCGAACAGCATGCGGCTGGCGCGGCTACTGGAGGCGGTCGATTGCGAAGGCCTGAAGGGTCTGTTCCATGCCTTCTACGCGAGCATTCCGTACCATTGGTACACCAACAACGATATCGCGAACTACGAGGGTTTCTACGCGAGCGTGTTCTACTCGTACTTCGCGGCGTTGGGATACGAGATCGTGGTGGAAGAGTCGAGCAGCAACGGGCGGCTGGACATGGCGGTGCGCGCCGGCGGGCAGGTGTACCTGTTCGAGTTCAAGGTGGTGGAACTGGCGTCTGCAGGGTCGGCGCTGGCGCAGTTGCAGGAGCGGGACTACGCGGCCAAGTATCGGGGCGAGGAGCAATCAATCCACCTGATCGGGGTGGAGTTCAGCCGGGACACCCGCAACGTCATGGCATTCGACGTGGCAGCCGGCTGACCGCCCAACCCGCGGGCGCGTGCGTATGGCCGAATCGCTGCGCATCCGCATCGACTCCGAGCGTCGCGGCGATTGAGTAGATGAGCATGGCCCGCCACCCCGGCGCTGGCATTGGCCGCTACGTGGCTTTCCTTCGCGCCAACGCGCGGGGACGGCCGGCCGTGTTCTCGGTGATGGTCGCCGCGCTGATAGCCGGAGCGGCGGTGCAGGTTGCCAGCCCGCTGGTGGTGCGAGCGTTTCTGGACTTGGCGCAAGCCGGTGCCGCGGTCGGGAGATTGGCAAGGGTTGCGGCGCTGTTCATCGGGGTCGCCGTGGTGGGGGCTGCGCTGGAGATCGTGCGCTCCCACGCCGGTGCCGTGTTGGCCTGGCAGGCGATGAACAACCTGCGCCTCCGGCTGTTCCGCCACGCGATCGATCTCGGCCACTCCTTCTTTGCGCGGTCGGCACCCGGCAACCTGCTGGAGCGTGTCGACGGCGACGTCGCCAAGCTGGGCCGCCTGCTGTCCGATCTGATGCCGGAGCTGGCTGCCAACCTGCTCATGGCGGCCGGCATCGTGGTAGTGCTGTGGTTCGAGGAGTGGCGCGTCGGCGCCGCGGTGGCGGCGTTCGCGGTGGTGGGCGCGGTGGTCGTGGACCGCGTCCGCGCCGTCGGCGTACCTCGGTTCGTTCGCAACCGGGCGGCAAGCGCCGCGTTCTTCGGACGCCTGAGCGAGTGGCTCGCGGCAGCGGAAGAGTTGCGGCCCCTCGGCGGGCAGCGTTACATCCGCGTCAGCTTCGAGCGGGTCCTGGCGCACTGGCTGCCGCGCGAGGTCGCCGCCGAGATCGCCGGTCATGCGCTGTCGCTTGCCAACACGCTGGTGTTCATCGGCGGGATGGCGGTCGCGCTGAGCGTGTCGGCCGGTCTGTTCCGGGCCGGTTTGCTGACCCTGGGTACGGTGTGGCTGGTATACCGCTACAGCGAGCTGATCCGCGGGCCGTTGTCCGCGTTGCGTGCCGAGATGCAGCAGCTTCAACAGGCGCAGGCCGCCATGATCCGCATTGATGAGCTGCTGGCCGAGACCAATGCGGCGCACGCCGGTACGGCTCGCTTGCCCGCCGGAGCCTGCGCTGTGGAGTTCGACCGCGTAAGTTTCTCCTACGTCGCCGGCGCCCCCGTGCTCCGCGGGGTCAACTTCACCCTGGCCGAAGGAGCCGTGCTCGGGATGGTCGGGAGCACCGGCAGCGGCAAATCGACCATCGCCCGGCTCCTGTCCCGGATGATCGAATTGCAGGACGGGGACATCCGGCTCGGCGGGGTTTCGGTGCGCGGCCTTGCGGCAGCGCATCTTCGGCACCGCGTTGCCGTGCTCCCGCAGGAGACCGAGATCATGCCGGGCAGCGTGCGCGACAACGTCGCCCTGTTCGACGACGCCGTGTCCGCGGACGCGGTGGCGGCGACCTTCGATCGCCTCGGCGCCGGCGCATGGTTGCGGCAACTCCCGGATGGAGTCGCGACGGAGATTGGCCCCGGCGGCCGGGAGCTGTCCTCCGGCGAGCGCCAACTAATCGCAATCGCGCGCATCCTGCTGCGCGAGCCGAGCGTGGTGATCCTGGACGAGCCGGCGGCGCGTATCGATCCAGCCACCGAGGCGTTGGTACGCGGCGCCTTGGCGCAACTCCTGCACGGGCGCACCGGGCTGGTAATCGTCCACCGCCGCACGACGCTCGAGCTGGCGGACGAAGTAGCGCTGTTGGAGCATGGCGCCATTGTCGAGCGCGTCCCGCGAGCCGCCCTGGAGGCCGGCGCCCCGAGCCGCGTCGGAACGTTCCTGGCGCAGGGGGAGATGGCGTGAACGTCCTCGGTTACCTGCGGACGTTCGTCCGCGCCCGTCCCGGTGTCGTCATATTGAGCTTGTTGCTGTGGCTGGCGCAGTCGCTCGCCGAGCTCGCTCCCGGACTGATCGTCAGGCGCTTCTTCGATGCCCTGCAGCAACAGGCGTTTGCTCAGGCCACGCAGTCGGTGCTGCTGCTGCTCGCGTTCGCCGCGGGGTTTGCCGGCATCGTGATGGCGACGGCGGTGGCCAGCGCCCGCCTCCGGTTTCACGTGGCCAACGCGCTGCGGCGCGGGATCCTGCAGGCAATTCTGCATCGTTCGCCGGGTGCTGCACAGCCGTCGGTCGGCGCCGCCCTCGCTACCGCGCGTGACGATCCTCCGGCACTGGCGGAGGTGGTGGCCGTTGCCGTAGACCAGGTCAGCATCGTGATCTTCATCGTCGTCGCGCTGGCGCTGATGGCACGGATCGATCCTCTGATCACGGCGGTCGCCGTCGCTCCGGTTGTGGTGGTCCTGGTGCTGAGCCAACTCACCCGGCGCCGGGTCGACCACCTGCGCACCCGATCACGCCAGGCGGCCGCCGACGCCGCGGGTTTCATGGTCAACACCCTGAGCGCATGGCAGACGATCCAGCTCGGCGGTGCTCAAGAGGCGGCTGCCGCGCGGCTGGCGCGGCTGGATGCAGAGCGCGGCCGATGGGCGATCCGCGACCAACTCCTCGACCGGTCGATCCGGGCGGCATTCGCGGCCACTTCCACCATCGGCAGCGGGCTGGTGCTCGCCGTCGCCGGCGGTGCGATGCAAGCGGGAGAGTTCTCGGTCGGAGACTTCGCGCTGTTCGCCTACTACCTCACTTTCCTGGGCGAGTTCTCGGCCGAGTTCGGCGGCCTGCTGCTGCAGTACCGCCAGGCGCGCGTCTCGTGGCGCAGGATCGGCCGGCTCAGTGGCGTGGTGCAACCCGGGCACTGGCACGCCGCCGCACGGCCGTTGCGCGGCGGTGAACCGGTGTCGGTGAGCAGTAACCGCAGAAGCAGTCGAAGGGACCGTTCGCGCAGCCACGGTCCGGCAAGGCCGGTGCCGTTGCGAGAGCTGCAGCTCAGGAACCTGCGCATTCAGGGCGGAGCAGGAGGCCCCGGGAGCACGCAGGACGCTCCGGTGCTGCCGGTCGCAGGCGCCGTCAATCTGACCCTGCGCGCCGGCGAGATCGTGGCCGTCACCGGGCGGGTGGGCGCGGGGAAGACGACGCTGCTCAAGGCGCTCGTGGGGCTGACGCCCGTGTCCGGCGGCGCGATCCTGTGGAATGGCGAGCCGGTGCGCGATCCGGCTGCCTGGTTCCGTTATCCGGTCTGCACCTACGTCCCCCAGGAGCCCCACCTGCTCAGCGTCTCCATCCGCGACAACGTCGTGCTGGAACCTGGCCCCGGCCCGGCGGGGGGAGCCGAAGCGGTCGATGCCGCGCTGCAGGCCGCCGCCCTGGCGCGCGACGTGGCGCGTCTGCCGCGCGGAGCCGAGACGGTGGTCGGAACCGCCGGAATGAAACTCTCCGGCGGCCAGCGCCAGCGGCTGGCGTCGGCGCGCGCGTTCTTCCACGGCGCCCCGCTGGTGGTGCTGGACGACCCCTGCAGCGCCCTCGACCCCGCCACCGAGCGGGAATACCTCGCCCACGTGCGGCGCATGGCCCACGCCGGCGCCCTGTGCGTGGTCAGCGGTACCGGCAAGGCGCTGCTCCGCGCCGCCGACCGCATCGTGGTGCTGCGCCACGGGGACATAGAGGCGGTCGCCACCCTCCCTGAGCTGCTCGCGGGCGACGGCGAGCTCACCGCGCTCTGGGATTCACCTCCTCACCGGACGTAGCGCACACCGAGGAATCGCGCAATCGATCCGGGACTCGAGTTCGATCACCATCGGGCGCCTACAAAGCCGATTGCCACGGCGATCAGCACCGTCCGATTGAAGGGAAACCGGAACAGCAGGAAGCCGAGAATCGGCACGAAGATCGGGGCGCTGAAATTGAGCAGCACGGCTTCCGCCAGAGGGATAAGGGTGACCGCGTAGTAGTAGCAGATCAGCGAAACCACCACCGTCGCGCCACGCATCACCATGAGACCGGCGTGCACAGGCCGTATGGATTCAGGCCAGCGCGACAGTACCCACGGCGTCAGGATGAGCATGCTGATAACGTTGCGCCAGAACAGGATCTCGATACTGGAGAGTGTCGCGCCCGCCATCCTGATCGCCACACCCGCGAACGCGAACAGGAGGCCCGCCGCGGCGACCAAGGCAGCTCCGGTGAGCAGTAGCCCGCGGTCTGGTGCGCGACCGCAATCGACCTCCACGGACATCAGTCGACTGCAGAACCGGGGTCTGATTCGAACCTGTTACGCCGTTCGGTGGTAACGGACTCTGAACCGCCGCACTGGCGGGTCTTCCTGGTCAAAGAAGTCTTCGAAACTGACCTGGATGAGACCGGCATCTTCCGCACCGCCGCACACCGTGCGGTGGCAGCGGCGGCGGCCTCCATCCGGTAGCGAGCGCAAACAGTTGCCAGCGTAGCGTTCGGCATGCGGCGAATGTATGGAGCCGGGTCGACTTGAGGCGATTTTTCTCGGATCGGGTCAGCGCGCGGGTCTGGCCTCGACACCTCTGTGGTGACGACGCGGCGCCGGGCGGGATCAACGAGCGCGCAGGCGATCAGAAACGGATCCGCGCCGAGCCGTTCGAGCTCCACGTCGTTCAGGTCTGGCGCGTAGCCTGATGCCAGCACCGTTATGACCCGCTCCGCATCGACTTCCTCGTCGAACAGCAGAGCGTCTCGGTTGCCCTTCAGCCCGGACTTGCCAGAGTGACTGAGCGCGTTAGAAGCCGCTTGTGCCGAAAATCTGTCGGACAACCGGTGGAAAATTGGGCGCAGGGGTTGACACACTTTTTCGCCGTCGTTGCTGGCCGCTGGTGCGCCTCGGAACCCGGCAATGGTCTGCGCGCTACCGTTGACCGTCCGCGTGCTGTTACCGGTGTCATGGTGAGCATCCTGGGGGCTGACGGAGCCCGGTCGAAGACTGGCAACAATCTTATATCTCTAAACCGGGGGTATAATTACGGCATGATAAATGTGATCGAAAGAAGACCGTTCAGCGAGCTGGGCGATCGGCAGCTCCTCGAGCGGACCAAGCGCCTGGCCGCCAATCAGCGCTGCCTTGAAGTGCACATCCTGGACCATCTCGACGAAATCGACCGGCGCGGTCTGGCGCTGCGGCGCGGGTTCTCGAGCCTGTTCGACTACGCCACAATTGGTTCTATATGTAAGTACCGTAATAGTTTACTCGTTACCCAAATATTCCGTTATTGCTTTCGCAACCCCTTGCGAGAATTCCGGTCATCCATGACCCACTTCGGTCTGGCGCCGTGACACGCGCGGAGCCGGTCAACTGACTGTGTACGACGCTGACCGCGGTTCCGCCACCGCCGCGCCCACGTCCACGCCATCTCGCACGCGACTCGGGGGACCGTCAAGACGGGAGACCTGGGCGTTCCGACGATGACGCCGATGCTTGCGGCGTGCACCGCCGCAAGCACTGACTAGGCCAACGGGCGTCGGGACGCTCACCTTCGCCTCTGGGCGGACAGCCCGATCATCGCAGTGGCAGTGTACTACTAACCCGATTGCGTCCACTCTCCGTCCTGTGGAGGCTTTCGATGAGTGTGTTCGACCCTATGGGTCGGCTGGTCGAAGACTAGCAGGGCGGTCTGCCCGGTGCGGTCGAAAGCTCCACAGGTTACAATCGCAGCTAGCCGAGCATGGAACGACCGCACTACCACGGGCACCGGCAGCGCCTCCGCAAGCGCTTTCTCAAGAGCGGGTTGGCGGGGTTTGGCGAGCATGAGATCGTCGAGTTGCTGCTGACGCTGGCCATACCGCGCGGCGACGCCAAGCCGGCCGCGAAGGAGTTGGTGAATCGCTTCGGCAACGTACGCGGGGTACTGGATGCGCCGTTGTCGGAGTTGCGGTCGGTGGCGGGCGTCGGCGAGATCGCTGAGTCCGCCTCACACGTGATCCGCGCTGCCGCCACCTTCTACCTCCAACAGACCTCCGAAGCACGCGAATTGCTCGCCGACCCGCAACGGCGACACGACTTCTGGCGCATGTGGATTGGCGGCATGCAACACGAGGTATTCGGCGTGGCGTACCTCGTCTCCGCCAATGCGGTTCTCACCGATGGCGTCGAGATCCTCCAGGAGCGCACCGTCGACCGCGCTGCCGTGTATCCGCGCCGGGTAGTCGAGGCGGCGCTGCGGCGGCAAGCGGCGGCCATCGTGCTGGCGCACAACCATCCCGGCGGCAAGCTGGAACCCAGCGAGCACGACAAGCTGGTCACGCGCGCCGTCGTGCTGGCGGCCGAGACCATCGGTCTGCGCGTGGTCGACCATCTGATCGTGTCGCCGGACGACGCCTTCAGCTTCCGCAATGCGGGACTGTTGTGACCGTAGCGCCTGCCATCGTCGCGCACTACCCGCACCTTACAGCCAGCCAGCGTGAAGTGGTCGGCCATCTGGACGGGCCGCTGCTGGTCGTCGCGGGGCCGGGATCAGGTAAGACCTACAGCATCGTGCTGCGCGCGCTGAACCTGCTGTTGCTGGGGCGGGCCACGCCACGCGAAGTGGTCCTGTGCACGTTCACCGAGAAGGCAGCGTTCGAGATGCGCGACCGGCTGGCGGCCGCAGCCCGCGCCGTCCAATACCACGGCGACCTCTCCGAGTTGACCATCTCGACGATCCATGGTCTCTGCCATCGTATACTCGTCCGGCATCGGCACCGTACCGAGTTGGGCCACAACTTTGAGACCCTGGACGGGCTGACTCAGCTCCTGTTCATCTTCGATCACTTCGACGAGATTGCGGGATCGCCCGACGGCCCCGACGGCGGCCGCTACTTGACGCGGTGGAAGACTCGGTGGACGGCCATCGAGGGAGTACGCGGCTACTTCGACAAGATCGCCGAGGAACTGATCGATCCCGTACGGCTCGCGGCGTCCGGGGACGCGTTCCTCAGCGCGGTCGGCGGCGCCTATCAGCGCTATCGGGCAGCGCTGCTGGCTGCCAACCGCGTCGACTTCGCACACCTTCAGCGGATCGTCTACGACCTGCTCGACAGTCCGGCGACCGCGCGCGTCGTGTCTCCCGGCTGCCGATTCCTGCTGGTGGACGAATACCAGGACACCAACCAGGTCCAGGAGGCGCTGCTGCTGAAACTGGCGGGTGCGCGCTGCAATCTGTGCGTCGTGGGAGATGAGGACCAGAGCCTCTACCGGTTCCGCGGCGCCACGGTGCGCAACATCCTGGAGTTTCCGCAGCGAGTTCCCAACTGCGCAACAGTGATGTTGACGACCAACTACCGATCGCATCGCGCGATCGTGGAGCGCTACGATCGCTGGATGAGCAACGCCGACTGGACCGACGGCGCCGGCCGTTCCTTTCGCCATGCCAAGACCATCACCGCGGACCCTGGCACAACACCGCCGGACTACCCGGCCGTGATCGGCATCCGGGGTACCAACGGCCGCGACGAGGCGGTTCGGTTTGCCGATCTGGTTTGCTTCCTGAAGACCAGTGGCGTCATCACCGACTACGCCCAGGTCGCGTTGCTGCTGCACAGCGTTCGGGAAGACCACAGCGGGGCGTACCTTGCCGCGCTCGCGGCCAAGGGCATTCCCGCGTTCTGTCCACGCGCCAGGGCCTTCTTCGAGATACCAGAGATCGGCTGGCTGGTCGCCTGCTATGCGGTTCTGTTCGGCTGGCACGGCGCCGGCCGCGGCACAGTGCGCGGTACGGTGGCGCGGCTGGCGCGCTACGTAGATCAAGCCATCGTGCAACTCGCCCAGCGCTTCGGCGATCCGCACCCGCTCGCGCAAGCGCTCCAGAGGTGGACGGCGCAAATCGCGGCGCTGCGAGAGGGAGAGACTCTCGATCTGCGCCCAGCCGACTACTTTTTCCGTCTTCTTGCAATGGAGCCGTTCCGAAGCGCCGTCCGCAACGAGAACACGGCGCGCAACCTGGCGACGTACTCCCACCTTTTGAACGTGTTTCAGGGCTACTACCACTACTCGGTGGTCACGCATCGGAACCGGGAGATCATCGGCCTTCACTTCTTTGCCAGCTTTCTGCGCCTGCTATACGACGGCGGCATCAACGAGTACGAGGACCCCGATCGGCCCTTCCCCGACGGTCACGTGCAGGTGATGACGATCCATCAAGCCAAGGGACTGGAGTTCCCGGTGGTCGTGGTAGGGTCGCTGTCGGCCCGGTTATCCAGCCCCAAACAGATTGATCGTGACCTGAGGCGGTTCTATCGGCGACCGCTGTTCGAACCGGATCGCCGCATCACCCTGTTCGACCGTATGCGGCTGCACTACGTCGCATTCTCACGACCACAGATGCTGCTTGTGCTCACCGCGCACGAACAGCCCCGGGACCACTTCGCCGCAATCTGGCAAGGGCTTCCGCAGTGGCCTTACGTACAGCAGAACCTGCTGGCGGCGCAGCGCTTCACGGCGCATCGACGGATGCCCGTCAAGAAAACCTACAGCTTCACCGGCGATCTCAAGATCTACGAGACATGTCCACGGCAGTACCGGTTCTTCCGTGCGTACGGCTTCACGCCATCGCGGTCGGCGGTCATCTTTTTCGGCCTGCTGGTGCATCAGTCGATCGAAGAGCTTCACCGCATCGCCCTTGACGGGCGGCTGGACACCGTCGAGGAACCACACGTACGCGCCTTGTTCGACCGCACGTTTCAGGTTCTGTGCCACTCCGACGTGCGTCCCATCGGCGAGCAGGCCAAGGAGTCCGCATTCGGCCAAGTGATCAACTACTTCCGTGAGAATCGGGACCAGATGCGCCGCGTGGTGGACACGGAGGTAGACGTATCGTTGGAAAAAGACGACTATATTCTATCTGGAAAGGTGGATCTGCTGCTGGGTGGGGACGGCAAGCTGGAGTTGCTCGATTTTAAGACTTCGCCGCGGCCGCGCGGTAGCCCGGCGTTGATTGCCGGCTACGAGCGGCAACTGTGCACCTACGCTCACATCCTGGAGCGACGGCATGGCAAGCGCGTCGACCGACTGCTGCTCTACTGGACTGCCGAGGCGCGCCGGGAGGATGCGCTGATGACGCTGCCGCACCGCCCGGACCGCGTCGACGCGGCCGGTCGGCACTTCGACCGTACGGTTCGCCGCATCGAGACCGGTCAGTTCGCAGTCTCCACAGTGCCCGAAGCCGCGATCTGCCGGGATTGCGACCTGCGCGCGCTCTGCCACGCCGACGGCATCATCGACAGGGTGGAGCGTTGACACAGCGACGGCTTGTCGCAAAGGCGGTTCGTGACCTGCACAGCGGGTTCCACCGTCGCGTGATGCGCGCCAGCGCTGGGTATCCGGAAAACTCCTCAAGGAGACGAGAGTGGCGAAGATCGACATAACCAGGACCGAGTTGGTCTGGCCCGGCAAGTACAACGAAGACGGCACGCTCAAGGAAGTGCCACGAGTCAGCCTACCCTTTCAGGTGATCGAGACCGTCAACGAGAGCCGTGCGACGCGCGAAGTGAAGAAGAACTCCGGAATGCCACTTTTCGATGTTTACCTCGGTTCCGAAGGAGACACGTTCGAAGACGGCTGGAAGAACAAGCTGATCTGGGGTGACAACCTGCTAGTTATGGGATCGCTCATAGAAGAGTTTTCCGGCAAGGTCGATCTGATCTACATTGACCCGCCGTTCGCCACGGGGGCAGACTTCTCATTCACAACATCTATTGGCGAATCTGGGGAGGAAGTCAACAAGAAACAGACTATCATCGAAGAGAAGGCCTACCGAGACACTTGGGGTTCAGGGATCAGTTCGTATGTCGCTATGATGACCGATCGTCTGTCATTAATCCGCGACCTACTGTCACCACAAGGAAGCTTGTTCTTGCACTGTGACTGGCATGTAGGCCACATTCTCCGCTCAATATCTGACGAGATCTTCGGGTCAGAGAACTTCCTTAATGAGATCGTCTGGTACTATTACAACAAGTTTCAAGGAAACGTAAATCGCTATGCTTCGAACCATGATTTGATATTATGGTACCGGAAAAGTGAAGCATATCACTTTGAGACCCAAAGAGAAAAGCGCATCGAGGGAAGTGTAAGGCAGCTTGTAAGGGTATGGGACAAGCACAAGGGCGCTATCGTCAACGCGAAGGGTGCAGACGGAAGGGTGAAGTATCGTGAGACCGATGAGCGAACCGTTGATGATGTTTGGCGTATTTCAATGCTTCAGCCTGCCGATCGTACGGAGAACTGCGGGTTCCCAACCCAGAAGCCGGAGGCGGTGCTCCACCGTATCGTACAGTCCACGACACGCTCAGGAGGTCTTGTGGCTGATTTCTTCTGTGGCTCTGGGACAACTCTCGCGGTAGCGGAGAAGCTTGGACGACGGTGGATTGGGTGTGACCTTGGGCGCTGGGGTATCCACGTGACGCGCAAACGGCTGCTTGGCATCGAGAACTGCAAACCGTTTGAAGTGTTGAACCTAGGAAAGTACGAGCGGCAGTACTGGCAGGGCGTTACTTTCGGCCATACGGATATGAATCCAGCTATGGAACAGGCGCTCTACGAGTACCTTGCGTTCATACTTAAGCTCTACGGCGCGCAGCCATTGCCCGGGCTGACGCACCTGCATGGCCGGCGGAACACCGCCATGGTGCACATCGGGGCGGTGGACGCGCCCGTCACCATCGACGAGATAGACGCCGCGGTCGACGAGTGCCGCACGCTCCGGCAGAAGGAGTTGCACGTGCTGGGCTGGGAGTGGGAGATGGGGCTCTACGATTTGATAGTTGACGCCGCAAAGGCAAAGGGCGTAAGGCTTATGCTCCTGCAGATACCGCGTGAGGTGATGGAGCAGCAGGCGATCGACAAGGGCGACGTGCGTTTCTTTGAACTGGCCTACCTGGAAGCGGTGGTCGAGCGTACGGAGAACCTCACGGCCCAGGTAGCGCTCAAGGACTTCGTGATCCCCAACCCGGAACTGATCCCGGACGAGGTGCGCAGCAAGATCACGAAGTGGCCGGACTACATCGACTACTGGGCGGTCGACTGGGATTTCCGCAGCGACACCTTCATGCAGGGATGGGTGGCTTACCGCACGCGCAAGGAGCGCAAGCTGTCTCTTACCTCCGACCGGCACACCTACGAACGGGCAGGCACGTACCGGGTGCTGGTCAAGGTGATCGACATCTTTGGCAACGATACGTCACAGGCGTTCGACCTGGAGGTGCGGTAGCCATGCTCGATCTCAGTCCCGACGAGCAGATCTGGCTCGATGAATACCGGCGGGTGCTCCGTGAACGGCACGCCGGCGTGATCTTGCGCATGGTCATCTACGGCTCCAAGGCGCGCGGCGACGCGCACCCGGACAGCGACCTGGACGTGCTGATCATCGTCAGGAACGACGCCGGCGGCCTCAAGCGAATGCTGCGGGACATCGGTTACGACTTGGCGGCAACGTCCTGGGCCGTGCCGTCGATTCTGGCCTATACACAGGACGAGTGGCGGCACCGGAAGGAGAAGAGATTCTCGTTTCAGCGGGCAGTGGAGCGCGACGCGGTGGCGGTGTTATGAACCGGGACGAGGTGCTCGGCGAGTGGCGCCGGGCGGCCAGAACGCTGTCGGCGGCGGAGTTGCTGGTACGCGAGGGCTATCCCGAGGACGCCGTCGCTCGCGCCTATTACGCCATCCTGCACGCCGCCAAGGCGGCGCTTTCGGTACGCGATGTCATCGCTGAGAGCCACTCGTCAGTGCGCGGGCTATTCGGCAAGCATCTCATACTTACCGGCGCGATCGAACGCGAGTGGTCGAAGCAACTCGCGGCTAGCCTGGACGACCGGCTGGCGGCCGACTACGACGCGGCGACGTTCTTTTCGGATGTGGAAGCTCAACGCGAATGTGGCTCGGCACGCGCGTTCGTCGGACGTATTCGACGGTACCTGCTCACCTGCGGGTTCACTGACGAAGACCTGACTGCGGAGGCGAACAATGGCTGAGGCGGTCGTCGGGTACGATCGGGATCTGCCGGAGATCCCGGGGCGGCGCCTGTGGGAGCGCCCGGAGTCCTATCTGGTCAAGGATGACACCGCGCCGACCGGCTGGCGCGAGGACACCAACGGGCGTCGCCCCAGCGAGCTGCTGCTGACGCCGAAGATTCGCACCGGGGTGGACGCTTGGCGCGACGCGAGGTACGCGGGCGCCTCTCAGATCACCAGGCGCCTCTTCGCCTACTGGTTCGACGAAGATCATGAAGTCGCCGGGTTCGACCTGCCGTTCCGGTACTACTTCGGCCAACGGGAGGCGATCGAGACCCTGGCGTGGCTGATCGAGATCGCCGACCAGCGCGACGCGAAAGCGCTCATCGAAGCGTATGGCACGATCTACCGCAAAGATCTGTTCGCCAACAACATCGCGTTTCAGACCACGATGGACGGCAGGCGGCAGCTTCGCCGCTACGTGCCGGAACTGGACACCGACGGCATCCAGGACCTGCCGCCGGAGAACCTGCGACGTTTCTGTTTCAAGTTGGCAACCGGTTCAGGCAAGACTTGGGTGATGGCGATGGCCGTCGTGTGGTCTCATTTCCACAAGCGGTGCGTGCCGGGCTCCGACCTCTCGACCAACTTCCTGATCGTGGCGCCAAACGTGATCGTCTACCAGCGGCTGGAAAAGGACTTCGCCAACAACCGCATATTCCACGAACTGCCGCTCATCCCTCCAGAATGGAAGACGAGCTTTGCGCAGAAGGTGATCCTGCGTGGAGAGGCCACGGAGCCAGATCCATCCGGAAACCTGTTTCTCACCAACATCCACCACCTCTATCCGTCACGCGACCAGGAGTGGACGCCAGCCAACGCGGTCGACGCGCTACTCGGCAAGAATCCAGCTCAGGATTCGGCCGCGGCCGGTCAGCGTTCCATGCGAGAGCGGGTGAGGTCGCTACCGGACATAGTCGTGCTGAATGACGAGGCACACCACGTGCACGACGACGACCTGACCTGGAATCAGTCGCTGCTCGACATCCATGAAGCGCTGCCGAACGGCCTCGCCGCCTGGCTCGAGTTCTCCGCCACGCCGAAGGACCAGAACGGGATGTACTTCCCATGGACGGTGGTGGACTACCCGCTGGCTCAGGCGGTGGAGGACCGCATCGTCAAGGCGCCCCTCATCGTCACCAATCAGGCGGATCGGGACCAACCGGACGCCGATCCCGAGCGGGTCACCAGGGCGAACGTTGCCGAGAAATACGGTTACTGGCTGCGCGCCGCGGTACAGCGGTGGCGGGAACATCGCACGGCATACCGAAGGCTCGGCATCAGACCGGTGCTGTTCATCATGGCGGAGAAGAACGCCTACGCCGACGCGCTCGGCGAGCATCTGTGGCGAACCGCGGAGTTTGGCTTCCGGAAGTCCGAGGTGCTGGTCATCCACACCGACTCAAAAGGGGAGATCACCAGGAAAGACCTGGACGCGGCGCGGCAGGCGGCGCGCGACATCGACCGCGCCGAGAGCAGGATCAAGGCGATCGTCAGTGTAATGATGCTGCGCGAAGGATGGGATGTGCGCAGCGTGACGGTGGTGCTGGGGTTGCGCCCGTTCACCTCCAAGGCTAAGATTCTGCCGGAGCAGGTGATCGGCCGTGGGCTACGGCTGATGCCGCAGGTGAGCCCGGATCGGACGCAGACGCTGGAGGTGTTGGGCACCCGCAATCTGCTCGCCGTTCTCCGCGAGCAATTGGAAGCAGAGGGCGTGGGGGTAGCCAGCACAACCAAGCCGCCGGTGCTTCCGGTTGTCATCGAGCCGGTGAAGGAGCGGATCGAGTATGACATCGGGATCCCGCTGACCAAGCCCAGCCTGACCCACGACGTTCGTAAGCTTTCGGATCTGCGCGTATCGTCGTTGGGTGCGATATTCGATCAAGACGAGTTGGATGAGAGATTCGGCATTCCTTTGAAGCTGGAGTTCGTCACCACTGAGACCGAGGTGCATCAGGCGGTCGTGGCCGGACCGTCGCCGCCGATCCGAGAGTCTTTGGCGCGCATCACCAACAAGGTGATTGAGCAGGCCCGGCTGCCGAACCGCTTCGCAGACTTGTACCCGGTCGTGCGCGAGTACGTCGCCACGCGTTGTTTCGGAAGGCGGATCGATACCAATGACGAGGCGTTTCGCTCCCACTTGGCGCGACCAGAATTGCAGGACGGTATCGCGAGGTATCTGGCACGCGTAATCGGCGCGCTCACGGTCGAGCACCGTGCGCTGGAGTTTGACAAGGCCGACTTTCGACTCTCGCAAACCAATCCCTTCAGTTGGCGGCGTGATCTGCCGCCCTTGGTGGCGCGCAAGACGGTGTTCAACTATGTCGCCACCTACAACAGCTTCGAGCGCAGCTTCGCCGAGTTCCTCGACCGGGCGGCCGACGTCGCACGGTTCGCCGCACTGGGCACGACCGAACAGGGCAACTCGGCAAGCTCCTTCCGAGTCGACTACCTGAAACCGCGCGGCGCCATCGGCTTCTACTATCCGGACTGGGTGGCCGTGCAACAGGGCACCGCCGGCGAAGTCAACTGGATCATCGAGACCAAAGGCCGCGTCTGGGAAGGCACCGAGCAAAAGGACGCTGCAATGCAGGAGTGGTGCCAGCGGGTCGAGCGCCAGTCCGGCATCCGATGGCAGTACCACCGCGTAAACCAGAGCGAATTCGATCACCGCTGCACGACCCTCGGCGAACTAATTCCCAGAGACACAATCTCGGGGCATCCTGACCTCCGCTTCTGAACATCGTCCGACGTGTCCTTACCCGAAATTCCAGAGTGGGAATCTTGTTAAATCGTTATTGAGGTGACAATTGAGATTCACAGCCGATGTCCGCTACTGGCTACACTTTGGGCGCTGACCACCAGGAGATCGAAACAGCGCTGCTGCAGTGCGGTTGATTCGCTGTGCATGGTGAACGTGGCGCCGCTGTCCACCATCCGCACGCGGTTCGCCGTCAGCGTGCCCAATTCGCTCACCAGGCCGCGAAAGCTGTGCACCGGCAGATCGTCGTCGGTGCGCTTGCTGGCCGCCTTCCGGTGTGCCGCCGAGACCGCTGCGCGGGTTGCACCACCGACTCGCGCAGTTGCTCCCCAGCCGCGCGGCCGGTCATGGCGCGGCTACGTCGCCGGCCACGCGGATGCCGAACGGCGGTACCGACGATGGCGATGGCTTCGCCGCGCTCACGACGGCGCTGGTTTGGTAATAACATACTTACCTAAATACTGGATACCTATGCACTTAGGGGGCTGTGACAGACCTCGTTAGCGGAGAAGCGCGACAAGAACGATTGCGACGGCAGCGACGATCAGCACCGCGAGAGTAGAGGCGACGATCCTCAGCAAGGACAGGCGCCGTTCATGGGCTTTCTTCCGTTGCCTCTCGGTTAAAAAGAACTGCAGAAAGGTCGGAATCCATACAGTAAGCGTCTTGACGACCGCACTGACGATTGGGGCGGGAAGCATTTTTTCTCCTTCGATCTCGCTACAGAACTCACGGCGTAGGCGCTGTTCTTCTACTCATCTCGGGTCCTTTGCAAGTGGTCGTTGAACCCCGTCACGACGAAGCACCGGTCAGGTCGAGGCTTCGCCTTGGGCATCTCGGCAACGGCCATCCTGAGAAACCACTCGACTGGGCGGCCCTCTCGGATATCGACGACCGCCCGCGCAAGCTGAGCACCAGAGATGTAGTACGGAAGTTTCATTTTCCCCTCCTGTGGGGGGGCCAGTTGCCGGAGACAGGAGGGCATAGTATGCTATAGGCCATCGTTGGTTAGGATTCCCTTCGGAGCCCTCCTGCTCCGATCGGATAGAGCGGCCCCCTTGTGGGGCCGTTTCTATGTCCAGGTAACTCTACCGTAGCATTACGCGGCAGCCTCGGCCGAGCCCCTCCTTATCAGACGCGCGTCTCTTGCGTCAACTCCTTTGGCCGTAAATGCTTCCGCTCACTTGACATAACAGTGTCCGTGTGATAGGATGGGCGCATGATCCAGAACGTCCACCTCCCCGAGACGTTGTTCGAGGCGATTACTTGGTATCAGGACTACCAGAACTGCCACGACACCCTGGTGGCGATGCGCTGGCCGCGCGGCGTCACGTGCCCGCACTGCGGCTCCAAGGACGTGGTCTACATGGAGAAGTACCGGCGCTGGCACTGCCGTGCCGGCCACCCCGCCGCGCAGTTCACCCTGCGGACCGGGACGCTGTTCGAGTCGTCCCGCATCCCGCTGAGCAAGTGGATGGCGGCGATCTGGATGATCGTCAACGCCAAGAACGGCATCAGCAGCCACGAGATCGGGCGGGCGCTTGGCGTCACCCAGAAGACCGCTTGGTTCATGGGTCACCGGATCCGCCTCGCGCTCCAGCAGGGCTCATTTGAGATGCTGCTCGGTGACGAGCCCGGCGATGAGGTCGAGGTAGACGAAACCTTCATCGGCGGTAAGGCCAGGAACATGCACAGCAGCGCCAAGGCCCGCCGGATCACTGGACGCGGCCCCGCCGACAAGGAGGTCGTCCTCGGCATGTTGGAGCGCGGGGGCATCGTCAGGCTTGAGCATGTTGCCAACCGGAAGAAGTGGACGCTCCAAAGAGAAGTCCGCGCGACCGTCGCGGCCGGCGCGGCGCTCTACAGCGACGACCTCGCATCCTACGACGGGCTGCAGCGTGACTACGCCCACAAGACCGTGAACCACGCGATCCGCTACGTGGAAGGCCGGGTCCACACGAACACGCTGGAATCGTTCTGGGCCCTGTTGAAGCGCTCGCTGAACGGCACCTGGGTATCGGTCGAGCCCTTCCACCTCTGTTCCGCTATCTGGACGAGCAGGCGTACCGCTACAACGAGCGCCACGGCACCGACTCCGATCGGTTCCGCCGTGCCCTGCGGGGCCTCGTCGGGAAGCGCCTCACCTACAACCAGCTGCGCGGTCGGACGGGTCGCGGCCCCAAGAAAGGCACGAAGCGAATGCGCACCGACAAGCCCTGACGACAAGACGACATTGACCTATTGACAGAAAACGCTCAATGTGATATGTTTTCGGCGTCGCCCCGTAAGTCCATATAGGTCCAGGGTTTAACAGACACTTTAGGGTATACAAAGTGGGAGATTTCTGGTACTATGGGGTTGGGGCGAGTGAGAAGAAGCGACGACCAAGTGTCGTTGCTCGATGTGTCGGTTCGACGCCTTCCGATCTATCTCTGGATCGTTTTGGGTGTCGTTGTCCTAGGGATGGTGCTTTCGGTAGTTAGCACCGTCCGGCAGGAAACGGGCTGGTGCCTGGAGAGCCTCCTGTACTTTCTCAGCACCATGGCCGAGTTCCTGAACGGCTACGTGGCAGCATCGATACTGGCATGTGGCGCGATCGAGGGGTTCATCGTGGGACTCGCAGAACTGCGGAGAAAACAGAGCGTCCGACAGGCGCGAGAGCAAGCGCTTGAGGAAGGTCGGCAGGAAGGTCGGCAGGAAGGCATGGAGCGGGCCATCGAAGTCCTTGAACGATCTGGTAACGTCGACGCCGCGCGGGCCTTGAGAGAGCGTAACGAGCATGACAAACGCTGAGCGGTTTTAGGGGCGGTAGGGAGATGACTGAGCGTGAACGGGACGATCTACTACGCGATCTGGCAGCGGGACAGAAGGAGATACTGGGCCGGTTGAACCGAATCGAGGGACTCTTGGTCGTGACGTCTCGCTCTCTCCACGATCTCCTGTTGAAGATGGAGTCACCGATCGTAGATCGGATCAGGGAGAAGCTCGAATCGGAGTTCGAGCGAGCTGGCCATGCGCTGAGCGGTCAGACATGACGAACGCTGAGCGGTTCCAGAAGGCCCTGCAGACGATCTTCTCGACACCACCCGAGCAGGTCGAGCAGATAAACCAGCAGGCCAAGGATGACTACGCGGCGTTCGGCCGCCAAGAGATCAGAGAGGACCGCGCAAAGCAACGGACGGCCGCTCGTCGAAATAGAAATTGAGACCGCTCAGCTACGTTTACCGGATCATACGTCGGGTGCTCCGGTCCGGTACATGGATAGCTCTTTTCTACTTCACCTTTCGTTCGATAGAGGTAGTAGCCGGGCAGCAAACCGAAGCTACTATCAGACTGGCCGTTTCCTTTGTGAAGACCCTCCCTTATGCCTCGTTTGCCGCCATCGGATTGGTCGGTACAGGAGGGCTTATATACGGTATGCTCCAACGCGTAATTCGCCAGCGACAAGTGAGACGCCGTGACCAGAGAATCGAAGATCTGGAGCGACGGCTTCGACGTTCACACGACGAGGAGTGATTGATGGAAAATGCTATAGCGGTAATCGCGGCCACAACGTCCCTGATGCTCTTCACCAGCTATTCGGTTCTAATGAGAGGACTCAAGCTGGAAAGCTACAAGGATAGGCTGGTCATGGTCAGAGAACGATGGTTCGACTTGGCAATAGATGAGGAATCCTCCTTGAAGTTTGATAGTCCGGAATATCGTAGCCTCGTAGATTTGGTGGAAGATCTGATGGACTTTGCCGATGCACTCTCAGTGTTCTCTCTTTTCTGGTTGTGGGCGACGAAGAAATTGGGGAAAGAAACCAAGAAAATAGACTCAACGATGGAGTGGGAGAATATCCATGATCCCTATACACGTGAAAAGGTTCGAGGAGTTTGGTGGTTGCTCAATTGGTCTATTTCCTCATACTTGAGGTCTCTGTCTGTTGGGTACGCTCTGTGGACCGACTTGGCTCGTCTGCTATCCGAGCAACCCGAACGCTCCACCGATCTCGAGATTCAAAGATTGATCCCTGTCCCGCCTGGCGTGCCTCCCCATGCTGCTCTGCGTATATAGAGTTGGGTGGCCTCGGAGATTTGCAATCACCCGCGACATTACCGGGAGGAAATCATGAGTTCACCTCAACCAGCACGACAGCCCGCGCGCAAGGCACCGGGTGCCATCCAACGAGCGAAGTCTTCCCCCACGATAGAGAACGCAGTCGATGCCATCAGCGCTCTGCATGACGACATGATCGTCAACCAGTCGTACCAGCGTGAAGTGAATGTGCGCATGGAGAATCGCCTGACAGGCGTAGAGGCGGGTATCAACGCGCTTCTCGATCACTTCGATATACCACGTCAAAAAGCATGAGGCCGATTGATGTATTTGCAGGTGGAGGCGCTGACTGACGCTGTTCTCGCGAATCTCCATAAACCAGACGAAGATGCGCACGCGTCCCTTCTATCGCTACTTGAACGACATCGGGCGGCATTTGGGGCCAGGATGGGTGTTCACCAGTAACCGGTGGTGGCACCTTTTCGTTACCCTGCATAGCGAATCTGAGCATAGCCGCTCGGCATAATCGGTGTCAAACAGGAGCCCAGAGCCCGTCCAGCCACCTCTGCGGCCAGGACTTGACGGATTGGAGCCATGAGTCAATGATGACTGGGTGAGCGACGACGACTGGGCAGGCAGGACCCTTCTGGCACTGCATAGAAAGACGAGTGAGGCGTGTAGGATAAGATCGAAGCTGGCACTGATCTCGACGGACTTGGCCGAAGCGGCTACCAACATGCAAACCCAGCTTGGATTCGACGAGATCGCGGGCGAGCCCCCTGGTGGTATGGCAACCGACGAGCAGATCAGACAGCTGTGGGACGGCCTGATTTCCGTCCAGAGAGAAATTGCTGCCCTCCAACGTGACGCTCAGTCTATCGTGTAGCACTACGGTCGACGAGTAATGGCGAACGACCAGCAGATCGAACAGGTGCTGCGCGCCGGCGAGGGCATGATGCAGAGCGCGACGTCGCTCAGTAGCCCGCCCTGCCACCTCTGCGGCCGGGACCAGAACCGCTGGTACATTGGACCTGCGCTACACGGCGCCCGGGCGGCTGGTGGTCTGCATCCCGTGTGCGAACAGCAAACGGGAGGACGGAGAGCTGTGGGACAACCCCGACGTTCCCCGGGAGGCCGCCCAGGCGGCCGATCCCTCGCAGCGTTACCGCGTCGTGCCGCCGGCCGATGCGTTGCCGGACGTCTGAGGCCGCCTGGATTTGAGGAGGGATCTACAAGAAGCGGAAAAGGGGGACGTGGTGTCGTGAGTGATTCTGACAACGGAATAGCGGCGCAGTTGATCAGTTTAGGGCAGGTTCTCGGAGTTGCCGCCATCTTCACCACAGGGATGTGTGTCATGTGGCGGATCTTCTGGAAAGCGGTTGAAAACAAACAGGAGCACGTATCCGGCATCCTGAGTCGTCCAGCGTTCATCGAAGGCATGGTAATAACCGGAATCGTAGGCACGGTGGCGGGGCTTGCGTCCCTGGGCAGGTTGCAGTCCGAGACCACCGGCGTGTTGTTGGGCAGTGTGGTCGGATACATCCTGGGGCGTAGCGTCAATAAGAAGTGATGCACAGCCGGTCGGGCATCGCGCGGGTTCCTCGGGCACCTGAGTCGATGAATAAATATGCGTAACGCTGCATATTCATGCGGGATGTTTACCTAACTATATTATCCCCTAATCTTGCGAACACCAACGGTGTTGGCGATGATTGGTCTGTCACGCACCTCGTTATGGAGGCGCATACGAGCCGGTGGCTTTCCAGCCCCCGTCAGATTGGGAGGCGCGGGGTCGCGCGCTGTCGGCTGGCACCGCGAGGATGTCGAGGGATGGTTCGAGTCGCTTCCGAAGGCCTAACGTCTCGTCGGCGCGTTGCCACCGGTGCTGACGTTCGTCTTGGGCGAGTGCTTGTACGGCCACACGGACCTGCTCCATGCGCTCATGTACCCTGTACTCGCGATCTTGGCGGCGTCGCCGTTGGCTAGCGCCCTGGCGTACGCTTGCGTCGAGGGAGGACGGGGCGCGCCGCATCGCGGCCGGCGGCCCGCTGGCTGGTTGAGCGTCATTCTCTGAGGTAGCGTCCATGCAAGTGGTGTAACTCTGGGATCTCCAGAATAGGCGCTAAGCCGCCTGCCCGTCCTCGATCATCAGCTTGGAGTCTGATGCCATGATCTTCGCCAGGCTGTCCTG
>MKWU01000933.1_pt1 | contig 53661 bp, 45 predicted proteins | sample 809101 | NCBI WGS metagenome assembly MKWU01 (sample SAMN05860141, study PRJNA318959) | sponge metagenome | host: Aplysina aerophoba | place: Slovenia: Piran, Adriatic Sea, Gulf of Piran | collected 2013-05-07 | reverse complement strand
TCGGCAGTTTGACATCGACATCCCACAACGAGTGGGTAGACGCGGCTATCGCGCATCAAGAAGCGACCTATCCCAACATGACGCTGGTGGGCGACAAGATCGAAACGAACGATGACACGGCCACGGCGTTCGAGCGGACTCAAGAGCTCTTGGTTGCGTTCCCGAACCTGGCAGGCATCCAAGGCAGCTCTGCGGTCGATGTGATCGGTGCCGGCCAAGCGATCGAGGAAGCGGGACTCGAAAACCAGATCGCTGTCGTCGGGACGAGCATCCCCTCGATCACCTCCGACCTCATCCAGACCGGCGCGATCGACATGATCAGCTTCTGGGACCCAAGTGACGCTGGATACGCGATGGACGCGATCGCGCTGATGCTTCTCAGAGGCCAAGAACCAACGAGTGGCATGGACCTCGGTTTGCCTGGCTACGAATCGATCGAGATCGACGGCAAGGTGATCTACGGCGCGGCGTGGGTGGATGTGACGCTGGACAACCTTGAGGAATGGTCTTTCATCTAGCTTGAGGGACTATTGCCAAGCAAGATCGATCGGGTTGAGGGGCACCCCCCTCCGCCCCCAACCCGATCTGTCCGCCTCTGTTCGTCAACCAACAGGGTCGCCAACCAACAGGGTCGCCAACCAACAGGGTCGCCAACCAACAGGGTCGCCAACCAACAGGGTCGCCAACCAACAAGGTCGTCAGTCGATGTCAGCAGTCCTAACGGTTACCGAGGTCAGTCGATCCTTCGGCGGCGTTCAGGCATTGCAAGCCGTGTCGCTGGCCGTGGATCAGGGTGCCGTCCACTGCCTCGTCGGTGAGAACGGGTCGGGAAAGTCGACGCTGACCAAGATCATCGCGGGCGTGTTGTCCGCGGATGCCGGCACCGTCGCAATGGCAGGCCACGAGCCTCGATCGGGAGTCAATCCCGCTCTGGCGATACGCGAGGGAATCTCGACCATATACCAAGACCTGGCCCTGTTCCCCAACTTGACGGTCGCGGAGAACATCGCTCCGGGCGAGCGAAGCGCATCGCTCAAACCACACTGGCAATGGCGATCGTCGGCCAAGAGTGCAGCCGCGGACGCACTCGAAGAGCTTGGCTCGGCCATCTCACCCACAACGGTGGTTGAGCGACTGCCAACGGCCGAACGACAGCTCGTCGCAATCGCTCGAGCCATGACCCACCGCCCCCGCATGATCCTGATGGACGAACCGACAGCGGCGCTGACCCACCAGGAGATTGATCGACTGCTGGCACTCGTAGGTCGACTCCGCGACGAACACTCGATGTCGTTCATGTTCATCAGTCACAAGCTGAACGAAGTTCTCGAACTGGCGGACAGTGTGACCGTACTCCGCAACGGAGTCGTGGCCTCCGAGGGCCCCGCCGCTGACTACACCATCGAACGGCTGTCGAACGACATGACCGGGCGAAAGATCAGCTCAGCGCGGCCAACCAAAGCTCCGAGCGGTCGAGAACCGCGGCTCACCGTGACCGGGCTGTGTGTGAAGGGTGCCGTCGGGGATGTCTCTTTCGAAGCGGCAGAAGGAGAGGTCATCGGGATCGGGGGGTTGCTCGGGTCCGGGAGGACCGAATTGGCGCTATGTCTTTGTGGATTACTCAAATCGTCTGCAGGTTCGGTCGAGATTGACGGCGTGGCGCTGCGCCCCGGACACTTTCAAGATGCGATCGAGTGCGGCATCGCCTATGTGCCCGAGGATCGTCTGACCGAGGGCTTGTTCCTTGATCGCTCGATTCGAGACAACGCGGCCGCCGCGGTGGCGAGCGCGCACAGCTCAAGGCTGGGTGTGCTCGACCGAAGCGCGCTCCACGCCACGGCCGAGAAGTGGCTGGGTCAACTGCGCGTCAAGTCCGCCGACAGCAACGACGCAGTCAACACTCTGTCGGGCGGCAACCAACAACGTGTGGTTCTGTCGAAGTGGCTAGCCAACCGGCCGCGACTTCTGATCCTCAACGGACCAACCGTAGGTGTCGATGTCGGCTCAAGGCACGACATCCACGAAACGATCCGACGCCTGGCCAAAGACGGGACGACGGTCATAGTTGCCTCGGATGATCTTCCCGAGCTGCTCGCAGTCACTCACCGGGTGCTAGTCCTCTCAAGCGGACGGCTTCGCCACGATCTCCACACCAGCGACCTCACGGTGCAAGCTCTGTGGGAGGCGATCTCTGCAGATGGCGCTCGGTCATGAAGAGGACGCTCGCGTTCATACAAGACGCCCCTTCGTCGTTCGTTCTAGTCTCGATAGGGGCGCTTTATGTTGCGTTCATCGCGCGAAATCCGGCGTTCATCAAACTACCGCACCAGTTTGCTATCCTGCGCAGCGGCATAGTCATCGGGATAATGGCCCTCGGGCTCCTCTTGGTACTGATTTCGGGAGGTATCGACGTTTCGTTCACGGCGGTGGCGGTGCTATCGATGTACTCGACCGTACAGATTCTGAACGGCGTGAATTACGGCGGTCCCATCGTTGTGGCCTTTCTGATCGCGGCAGCCATAGGGGGGCTGCTCGGCCTCCTCAATGGTGCCCTCATCTCACTGCTCCGATTGCCCACTCTGATCGTGACACTTGGAACGCTGACCATGTTCCGGGGATTCATGCTGTTCTTCATCGGAACAGACCGAATCCGCGAACTCCCGGCGCAGATGAAACCCTTCGCCCGTTCGACGATCCTGTCGGTTGCAACGCCCAATGGCGGGAAGGCATCACTGCACGTCGGCTTCTTGCTGCTCGTCGGCCTAGCCCTCGCTGTGGCCGCGGTTCTCCGCTGGACACCATTTGGTCGGGCCATCTATGCCATCGGAGGCAACCGCCAAGCTGCAGAGCGGGCGGGGCTGCCAATAAGAAGAGTGGAACTGGGGGTTTATGTGCTCGCCGGAGCAATTGCCGGTGTCGCCGGTGTCGTGGACGCCGCGCTCATCAGGGCCGCGGACCCCTTCACCATCGTCGGCACCGAGCTTGACGTCCTTGCCGCGGTTGTGATCGGTGGCGCCGCCATCACCGGCGGACGCGGAGGCGTTCTCGGCACGTTCCTCGGTGTCATCCTCATCGCCCTGGTTGACTCGAGCCTAGTCTTGGCCGGCATCCCGACAGAATGGCAAAGACTGTTCGTCGGACTGTTCATACTTGCCGGGGTCATGCTCCCCGCGCTTCGCACCTGGAACACGCGTACCGACCCGAGGACGATCGAATGATCCGCAACGCGCTCCGCGACCGCGTCGATGCACACGTCATTCTTCTCGTGGGACTTCTCATCTTTGAGATAAGCGTGTTCTCAATACTGGAACCGGCGACCTATCCGACACGCGCCAACTTCACTTCGATGACCCTGCAAGCATCGGAGATAGGACTGCTCGCGTTGGGCGTAGTTCTAACGATGATCGTTGCCGGTATCGATCTGTCAATCGTCGCGACTGCCAATGTCGCGGGGATAATTGCAGCAAGGACGATGACGTCATTGGGCGGATCGTCAGCAGGCGCCACCGCAACCGCGATCATCGTGGGCGTCGTGGTCGCCTTGGCCTGGGGGGCCGTGGCCGGAGCGCTCAACGGGACCCTGGTGGTAGGCGCACGGGTCTCACCGATCCTGGTCACGCTCGGCACACTGACGCTCTTCACCGGCATCGGGACCGCGGCAACCGAGGGCAAGGTGGTCTTCGGAATCGATGCGTTCACATGGCTCGGTGACGGCAAGGTCGTCGGTCTTGCCGTGCCATTCCTCCTGCTGGTCGCGCTGGCGGTGTTGTTGTCTCTGCTGCTCGCACGCACGCGATTCGGGTTTGAAGCGTACCTCGTTGGTGAGAACGCTCGAGCCGCGTGGTTCTCGGGTATCAGCGTTCGTCGCCGGCAGTTCGCAATGTATGTAGCGAGCGGAATGCTTTCTGCAGTCGCCGGGCTGGTCGTGCTCGGAAGGACCAACGCCGCCCAAGTCGACTTCGGGCAGAGCTTCGTGCTCCTCGCGGTCCTTGTCGCGGTTCTAGGCGGTGTCAACCCGTACGGCGGCCGGGGGAGCCCACTCGGCGCGTTGCTGGCTGTGGCAGTGCTACAGGCAATGTCAACCGGACTCAATCAGGTTCTCGTGGAGCACAGCGGCTCGAACTTCTTCAAGAATTTCGCTTGGGGAATCCTGCTCATCGTGGTGCTCGCGATCAGCGCCCGCTCCCGATAGTTTCGCGGGATGCTGATCGACGTTTCGTTCACCGGCGACCTGTCCTCAGCCGCGGCACGCGCCGCCGCCACAGCCGCCACCGGGGTCGACGGACTGTTCACCTTCGAAGGGAACAGCGACGTCTTCTTTCCACTGGTGCATGCAACCGAACTCGACGTCGACCTCTACACCAATGTGGCGATCGCCTTCCCCCGTTCGCCCATGCACCTCGCCTACTCGGCGTGGGACCTTCAGCGGGCCAGCCGAGGCCGCTTCGCGCTCGGGCTCGGCACCCAGATAAAACCCCACATCGAACGGCGCTTCTCAGCACAGTGGGGCCGTCCGGTTGAGCGCATGGTCGAGTTGATCACGGTGCTGCGCGCCGTCTGGGCCAACTGGAGCGACCAGACTCCACTCGCGCACCGCGGCGAGTTCTACCGCGTCGACCTGATGACCCCTATCTTCGTGCCAGCACCGCTCGGGCACCCGGTTCCGCAAGTCTGGGTCGGAGCGCTCGGGCCCCGCATGACCCGGGCGATGGCCGCGCACGCCGACGGGATCATCATCCACCCGTTCAACACCGGCGCGTTCCTGGCCGACCAGACGATGCCGATGATCGAAGCGGGCCTCTCCGAGGGTGGGCGAGACCGGTCGTCGCTGACGCTCAACGTCGGCTGTATCGCGGCCCCCTGCCTGACCGACAAGGACTACGAACGGGCGACCGCGGCGATCCGCTTCAATCTCGCCTTCTACGGTTCCACCCCCGCCTACCGGGTCGTGCTCGACCATCACGGACTCGGCGACCTGCAGCCCCGGTTGCGCGAGATCACCAAGACCGGCCACTGGGCCACGCTGGGCGACCTCGTCGACGATGATGTTGTCGACCTGCTGGCGGTGCGCGGCACCCCCGCCGACTGCGCCGAACGGCTGCGCGCCGAATACGGCGAACACGCCGACCGCCTCTCCTTGACTGTGACATCATCAACCGACGAGGCCCTCACCGAGATGATCCAGGAGTTCAGAGACCGACCAGCTTGCCGCGCTTCGCGTTTCAGGTCGGAGTAAGGGTGTTGAGTAGCGTCCAGTTGGGTTTGCTGGCGTAGAGCAATGCGCCGCTTCGCGTTTTGGGTCGGGTTTGGTTGGGTGGGTGTAAGTCGTTGAACGTCAGCCCAGATTATTCTGTCGGTGGTCGGGGGTGGTTGTGTGGGTTGGGTCGGGTGCCTTGGCAGGACACGTCGTGCCAGCCGGGGCGAGGCCGTGACCTGCGAGTACGCTGCCAGATGCTGCTTGAAAAACTCTAGGACTGTCACGCGAAGTCAGATGGCAACCCAGACCTGCCAGCGGTGGGCTTGCGTCTGCGGGTGTGGGTGCTGTATGATGTCGGTGCCCGCACCTGCGGTCGTTGTTTGCTGGAGGAGCCGTCTTGAACTCTCAACACCCCCCCCCCACCCGGCTGTCGCGTGTTCCGGGGGCCCCCGCCTTCACCCCCCCCCCCCCCCCCCCCCCCGTCGCCGGTCGCTGCTGAAAGGGCCGTGGTTGGCTCGTTGATGCTGGTGAGCCGACACCAAACAGCGTTGTGGTGGGGCTTTTGTGTGGTTTCGTTGCTAGCGCCGGTGTCGCCTGCGGTGGCGGTCTCCGGGTCGGGTGACGTTGCCGAAGTCCAAGATTTCACCGAGGCTTTGCAATGGTCAGCCGACAATAACATCGCTGGTGTCGACGGGAACTGTTTCGCACCGGACGACCCGAACGTCTCCCGATGCGACAACAACACCGGACCCACCAACACAACCAGCAACGTCGAAACCGTCCAGGCCGATGAACAAACCTACACGTCCGGTGGTGAGTTCACGTCTGTGTCCGCCGGCTGGTCTCATTCGTGTGGGGTCAAGACTGACAACACGGTCACCTGCTGGGGTAACAACGACAATGGGCAGTCGGTTGCGCCTGCTGGAGAGTTCACTTCTGTGTCCGCCGGCTCGTCTCATTCGTGTGGGGTCAAGACTGACAACACGGTCACCTGCTGGGGCCGCAACAATGATGGGCAGTCGGTTGCGCCTGCTGGAGAGTTCACGTCTGTGTCCGCCGGTCGGTCTCATTCGTGTGGGGTCAAGACTGACAACACGGTCACCTGCTGGGGCAGCAACGACAATGGGCAGTCGGATGCGCCTGCTGGAGAGTTCACTTCTGTGTCCTATGCGTGTGGGGTCAAAACTGACAACACGATCACCTGCTGGTATAACAACAGCTATGAGGAGTGGGGTGCGCCTGCTGGAGAGTTCACTTCTGTGTCCGCCAGCGGAGATTATGCGTGTGGGGTCAAAACTGACAATACGATCACCTGCTGGGGTAACAAATTTAATCGGAAGCGGGGTGCGCCTGGTGAGTTCACGTCTGTGTCCGCCGGCTGGTCTCATTCGTGTGGGATCAAAACTGACAACACGCTCACCTGCTGGGGTAACAGACCAGATTCTCCCGCCTATGGGGGCAGTGTTGTGCCTGGTGAGTTCACTGCTGTGTCAGTTGGCGAGTATCATTTGTGTGCGGTCAAGACTGATAATACGGTCACCTGCTGGGGTAACAACGACCGTGGGCAGTCGGTTGCGCCTGCTGGTGAGTTCACGTCTGTGTCCGCCGGCGGGCTTCATGAGGTAGGCTGGTCTCATTCGTGTGGGGTCAAGACTGATAATACGGTCACCTGCTGGGGTTACACCAGAGCTTTAGGGGAGTCGAATGCGCCTGCTGGTGAGTTCACTTCTGTGTCCGCCAGCACCTTGCATTCGTGTGGCGTCAAAACTGACAACACGATCACCTGCTGGGGTAACAACGACAATGGGCAGTCGGATGCGCCTGCTGGAGAGTTCACTGCTGTGTCCGCCGGTCGGTCTCATTCGTGTGGGGTCAAGACTGACAATACGGTCACCTGCTGGGGCAGCAACTTCTCTGGGCAGAGGGTTGCGCCTGCTGGTGAGTTCAAGTCTGTGTCCGCCGGCTGGTATCATTCGTGTGGGGTTAGGTCTGACAACACGGTCACCTGCTGGGGCCGCAACGATGATGGGGAGTCGGTTGCGCCTGCTGGTGAGTTCACGTCTGTGTCCGCCGGTGGGTCTCATTCGTGTGGGGTCAGGACTGACAGCATTGTCACCTGCTGGGGCCGCAACGATGATGGGCAGTCGGTTGCGCCTGCTGGTGAGTTCACGTCTGTGTCCGCCGGTGGGTCTCATTCGTGTGGGGTTAGGTCTGACAGCATTGTCACCTGCTGGGGCCGCAACGATGATGGGGAGTCGGTTGCGCCTGCTGGTGAGTTCACTGCTGTGTCCGCTGGCGACGTTTATTCGTGTGGGGTTAGGTCTGATGGTGGGGTCATGTGTTGGGGTGCCATCGCTGTTTTTATCCCGTCGGGAAACTCGGGTGGTGGTGGGGCGTCGGTTAGGGTTGCTGTGGGTGGTTTGGGTCCGACTGAGGTTGGGCCTGGGCAGGGTGTTGCTTGTGGGGTGGCTGTGTCGACTTGTCGGCATGTCAATGTTGTGTTGCGGGGGTTCGCGCCGGGTATTTATTCGGTGTCTTGTGCTCATGATGGGTGGGGTCGTTTCGGGCCGTCGGAGTTTTGGACGTTTTCTTTGACGGTTGGTGAGAGTGGTTCGGCGATGCGGGAGGGTGTTTGTTTCCTTGATTTTGCTCAGCTTACTGGCAACGGGGTTTATGTGACTGTTGGTCGGTCGGGTTTTGAGACTGTCAGATCTAATTGGCTTCAAGCCGTTACCGGAACTGCCGTTACCGGAACAGGCGATTCGATGGCTCCGGGCGTGCCGCGTAATGTGCGAGCTGCGGCCCACGGTGCACGGAAGATCCGGGTCACGTGGGATCCGCCGTCGAGTTCTGGGAGTTCGCCGATTAGCCACTACTTGTTTCAGTATTCGGGGTCCGCTGTCGACGGTGACCGTCCTTGGAGCACCAAACCGGTGCGGGTGACCGGTCGTTCCTACATCAGTGGGAATCTGCGTTTCAGTACCGTGTACACTGTTACGGTGACCGCCGTGAACGGTGACAATCGCAGCAGCACGGCCGTGACTACCAAAGTTTCGACCGCGGCTCAGGCTGGTGCACCTCCGAGCGAACCGCGTAATGTGCGAGCTTTTGCCCACGGTGCGCGGAAGATCCGGGTCACGTGGGATCCGCCGTCGAGTTCTGGGAGTTCGCCGATCAGTCACTATTTGGTTCAGTATTCGAGAGCCGGAACCCCCGGGATCCTTGACGGATTCTTTGAAAGGGTCGCCTTATGGATTAGCGGAAAGATAAGAGTGACCGGTACGTCGCACACGCCCTCATGGAACCTCAGTTACGGCACTACCTACAATGTTGCTGTCGTCGCGGTGAACGAGGACGACCGCGCCAGCAGTCCTGCGACCAGCACAGCCACGACAAATGTTAGAGCGGCCTCAACTGAGCTGGGACAGGTCAAAGGCATCCGTTATACTATCGGGAAGCGACAGGAACGAGATGGGGTAATCGTCAGCGTCGATTCGGTATCGTGGGAACGAGTCGCAGGTGCCACGTCTTATGAGTTTAAATGGAAATGGCCACTTTATCCAAGGACCAGATTCGATGACGACATCGGATTCGAGTGTGACGCAACGGAGTGCTCAGCAGAGTTCGAACGCCCTTTGGAGAACGATTCTAGCCTTGTATTGTCGATCAGGGCGACGCGAGGTTCCGATAGCGGCGACTGGACCGCCGCCGACCCCGTTGATCCCGAACCATGCCCAGTTGGCCAAAAGTACAGGCGTGCGAACATCAGCGGCAGGGGCGGCTCGGGAAAGGAGCCGCATATGAAGATTATTGCTCGACGATCCTTTGCCATACCGGGCAGAACGGACATACAGATTAGAGAACATGAAGAAGGGGGGCACGTCAGGGCCGCTAGTAGTCTTTCTCAAGAGGGGTGTTCGTGGGTGGAAAAAGGTTCTAGAGTATCCCGCAAGGCAATAGTTTCGGAAAATGCCCTGATCCGCGACGGGTCTATAATTTCGCACAGTGCTACGGTTTCGGGTGATGCCATTGTGAGCGACGCTATAGTGGAGGGCAATGCTGTGGTGACTGGTAACGCAGAAATTTCTGGTGGTGCGGTCATCAAGGGAGACGCGAAAATCTTTGGTAACGCGAAGATTTACGGGGGCACAATATCAACTGGTGAGTACGACGGTGTCAAAGAGTTTATTAGAGTGTATGAAAAGACTTACGTGCCTGCGTACAAAGAACTCTTTCATCAGTTGGCGTCTTTTCCACATGACAAACACGATTTGATCAAGCGCTTGCATGATTACGATTTCAGTTCCCGCTCACCCGATGGCGACGGAGAATATTTGGGTAGTATAAGAATCGGTGGTATCTTGAGAATAATACGTGCTGTGATTCCTGATCTGACGGCCCTTATTCCCGTTCCCGGAAAATTTGGAACCGCGGTTCAGGGAATTGGTGCAGTTATTGCCTTGAAAAATTTGTCCGATATTGCTGATCAGCTTGCTGAAGATAGCAATCCGGCGCGTATCCGAGATACGTTTCGAGCGTTTGAGCGGCTCTACGCTGCTGTATACAATGATCCCTTCTGCAAACGGGACTGCAAAACAAAGCTAGTTAATATCAAAAACGAAGTAAAACAACTCTAAAGAAAACCAAAAAAGAAAATATGAATAGGTTCAACTCATGAATAGAATCAGATGTACAACGTCTACTGTTGGTTCCGGTCGGATTTTGTCGCGGCTCGGTTCAAGCGTTGCGTTCACAATTGCAATGGTGATCGGGGCGGCTTCGCATGCTGGGGCGGTGGCGGGATATGGTGACGTCGCCGAAGACACTTGGTATACGAACGCGGTGCAGTGGTCGACAGACAACGGGATCACCGGAATAGAAACACCTTGTTTCGAGCCAGGTTCTGCGGTGTCGCGTGGAGAAACAGCGGTGTGGATCTACAACATGGAGAACCAGCCCGAACCCGGGGATTTCCATTCGTTCACTGACGTAACCGTCGCGACTCAACACGCAGCCATCTCGTGGATGTACTTCAAAGGTATCACCACCGGCACATCAGATACCACGTTCTCGCCCGACGAGACGTTGACCCGAGCCCAGATCGCAACGTTTCTGCATCGTCTCGCTGAAAAACCCGTTGCGCCGCCTCACAGTTTCGGTGACGTTGCCGCGGCCTGGCAACAAGATGGGGTGTCTTGGATGGCTCACACCGGTATCACCACCGGCACATCAGACACCACGTTCTCGCCCGATGACACGTTGACACGTGCTCAATTGGTCACGTTCTTGTACCGCTACAAGAACACCCCGAACGTGACCATCAACGCGTCAACAACTGACTGTGACCCCAACGCCGAAACCCCTGCCGATTTGCTAGCAGCTAGTTTCTCAGCTGTCAGCGCAGGCTCGCGTCACAGCTGCGGGTTGCGTACCGATAACACCGTTGTCTGTTGGGGCAACAACGACGCGGGGCAACTCGACGCGCCAGCAGACACCTTCGAAACTGTCAGCGCAGGTTGGCTCCATAGCTGCGCAATACGCACCGACAGCACCATCACCTGCTGGGGCGACGACGACGCTAAACGGCTTGACCCACCAGCAGAAGGTTTCGAAAATGTCAGCACCGGCGGTCTCCATAGCTGCGCGATACGCGCCGATGGCACCATCGCATGTTGGGGAGAACACGACTGGGGAGAAATCGACTCACCCGACGGGACGTTCAAAGCGGTCAGCACCGGCGGCCTCCACAGTTGCGCGATACGCACAGACGACACGATCATCTGCTGGGGAGACACCCCAGCAGGCGGCCTAGACGACGACACAACGAACGCGCGGGCCGGGAACTACAAAACCGTCAACGCAGGTGGACTCCACACCTGCGCGATACGCAACAACGACACAATCACCTGCTGGGGAACCAACGGGCAACTCGACACACCCGACGGACGTTTCAAGACTGTCAGCGCAGGTGGACTCCACACCTGCGCGATACACGCCGACGACACAATCACCTGCTGGGGAACCAACAACTGGGGCCAAGCCGACCCACCACAAGGCAATTTCAAAGCCGTCAGCGCAGGTGGACTCCACACCTGCGCGATACGCGCCGACGACACAATCACCTGCTGGGGACGCGACTACGCCGAATAACTGAGCCCCCAGTGGTGCCTCAAGAGCTCCAGCGTGCCCATCAAGACAACAACCCGGACCTCAATCCCAGACCCGCCGCAGACACTCGATCGCGTACAACACCGATCCCAGAGAATCTCCCGTCGAACGTCAGCGGTCTGCTGGGGACGCTTCCGAGTTGAGCATCTCGGCCACTCGGGTCTTGGCCTGCACGCCTTCGAAGGGGCGTCCGATTATGGCCTTGTCGGGCCCGACGATGATCGGACGCTGAAGCAGCCGGTGATACTTGCTGAGCACCTCCACCACGGCATCGACATTGCCGACGTAGTCGTCCTCGTTGAGGCCGAGCTTGGCGAACTGAGCATCCTTGCGAACGAGGTTCTCGACAGGCTCCTCAAGCTTGGCTATCAGCTCACGCAACGTCTGTTCGTCGGGGAAGTCCTTCATGTAGCGGACCTCTGTGAAGTCGACGCCCATCTCCGTGGCGACCGCCACGGCATTGCTCGACGAGTTTCAATGTTGGTTGTGGTAGATGGTCAGGGCCATTGTTTCTCCTTGTAATGGTCGCGAAGCTCGTATTTGAGGATCTTCATGGTGGCATTGCGGGGCAGCGGGCCATCGTGGATCTCGAGCTGCTCGGGGGTCTTCTGGCGCATCAACCCAGATTCTCGGCAAGCCGCTGCCATCTCCTCGAAGGTCAGGTCCGAATGTCCCGCGGCGGTCTCGACCACCGCGCAGACACGTTCGCCCCGTTCGGCATCGGGCAGTCCGATCACCGCCGCGTTCTCCACCGACGGCAGCCAATAGAGGACATCCTCGACTTCTTTCGCGGAGATGTTCTCGCCCTTGCGGATGATGATGTCCTTGACGCGACCGGTGAGCGTCACATGCCCATCGGAATGCTTGATTCCGAGATCGCCGGTGCGGAACCGGCCCTGTGCGTCGAAGGCCTGTTCGTTGAGGCTCGGGTCTGTGTAGCCCGCGAACAGCATCGGCCCGTTGACGCGGACCTCGCCCTCGCTGCCCGGCGCCGCCTCCGAACCGTCGGCTGCCACGATCGTCACCTCACAACCCCTGACCGGTGCGCCCTCGGTGTGGGCCAGATGCTCATCGGAGTCCGATGGCGAACCCTGGGTGATCATCGGGCATTCGGTCATGCCGTAGCCGTGGGCTATGGGTAAGCCCATCTTCTCCTTCACTTCGAAGTAGATCTCGGGGGGCTTGGGCGCGCCGCCGCCGGCCATGGCCCGGAGCCGCGGCATCGAGTTTCCGCCGAGCTGCTGGTCCTGCGCCAGGAACATCTGGTAGAAGGCCGTCGACCCGCCGATGATCGTGGCGCCGTGCTCGGCGTAGGCGGCCACCGCGCCGGCGGGCGTGAACTTCTCGATCAGGACCGCTCCGAAGCCGTCGACCAGCAGCATCACGATGAAGTCGGGGCCGCCGATGTGGGCATAGGGAAAGGCGATGGTCCCCATGTCGTCGGCGTTGGTCTGAAGCGCTAGGGCGAGGCCGGTTCCTGCCGCGATCAGGGTCTTGTCGGAGTGCTTGACTCCCTTCGGGTCAGACGTGGTGCCCGAGGTGTAGTAGATCCATCGCAGTGCGTCGCCGTCGGTCGGCGCGGGCGGCAGGATCTGCGGGTCGCCCTCTGGGAGGTTCGAGTAGCCGTTGAGTATCTGCGGGCGGGGGTCGAGGTTCACGCTTACTTCGGTCGCCATGGCGTGATAGTCGAATTCGCCCCAGACTCCCGGGGTGAACACGAAGCGGGCTCCGGTCTGGGCTATGCAGAATCCGACCTCGCGATGCCGGTAGATGTGGATGATCGGGTTCTGGACCGCGCCGAGGCGAGAGAGTGCGAAGCTCAACACGATCGTCTCGATCCGGGTGGGCAGTTCCCAAGTGACCGGGGTGCCCTCAGTTACTCCCAGCTGATACAGGCCGGCGGCCACTCGCTCGACCTTGTCGTGGAACTCTGAGTAGGTGAGTTGCCGAGAGGCATCGTCAACTAGGAACAGTCGGTCACCCGACAGCGCTGCACGGCGCGTGAGCAGTTCCCAGAACGTTGTGGCATCGACAAGCTGCTCGCTCACTTCGCGTTCCGTCGCCTTTCGGTATGTCGCATCGCCACAAGTATTGCCCGCGCCGCCAGCGGAGGCGAATCTGGCCGTTGGGCGAACCTCGCGATTAGACGAACCTCGCCGTTGGGCGAACCTCGCGGTTTGGCGAACCTCGCCGTTTGGCGAACCTCGCGGTTTGGCGAACCTCGCGGTTGGGGCGGGTTGCGCTCAAACCGCTTCGCTGCCGCGTTCCCCGGTGCGGATGCGGGCGAGGGTCTCAACTGGTGTGACCCAGACCTTGCCGTCACCGATCTTCTCGGTACGGGCTGAGGCCAGGATGGCCTCGACCACTCCGTCGGCCGCGGAGTCGTCAACGAGAATCTCGATTCTGGTCTTGGGTGTGAAGGTGACCCGGTACTCGGTGCCACGGTAGGTCTCGCTGTGGCCGCCCTGGCGGCCGAAGCCCTGTACCTCCGACACGGTCATGCCGGCCACGCCGACATCGGCGAGCGCAGTCTTGACGTCTTCGAGCTTGAAGGGTTTGATAACCGCACTGACTAGTTTCATGACAGATTCTCCGTTCTGCGTAGGTTGGCACAATCATACTATGTATCAACATTGATAGTTGCCAAGTTCCTAATTTTCGCAATTGTCTTTGGACTGGGGTTCTTGATTCTGTAGTTTGTATTGATACAATAGTCAGTATGGCAGACACCGAACGCGCTCCTATCGTTGCCTACCGCGACCACCGAAACTTCGAGCGACGGCTCGTGATCCGACTCGAGACAGGCACCAACATCCCCGTGTTCGAACAGCTCCGAGCACAGTTGTCGGTAATGACCGCGGTCGGGCGGCTCGAGCCGCGCAGCAAGCTGCCCACAGTTCGAGAACTCGCTGCCGCGCTGGACCTAGCACCGGGAACCGTGGCGCGCGCCTACCGCGAACTCGAGAACGACGGCATCGTCGAAGGCCGAGGCCGCCGCGGGACCTTCGTGGTTGATGAGCCCCCCCACAGCGAACCGCTCCAGGAGCGCCGCAAACGGGTGGCGACCGCAGCCGACCGATTCGTCTTCGAGCTCGCCGTGCTCGGAGTCGGGCTCGACGACGCGCTCGAAGCAGTCAGAGCCGCAACCGAGCGCGCAACCGAGCGCGCCACCGAACGACAGGGCACAACAGCAAAAACCGAAGCGGCTCAGTCCCGCAGGCCATGAACCGGCTGTGGAGCGCGCTCGCCCGCAATCGAACGATGCGCCAGTTCGCCCGCTTCGGCGACGGTCATGCGCCGGCCACCGACCGACACGACCGGGCCCTTCTGCCATCCGTCGCAGACGTTGAGCTGATCGCCGGTGTTCTCGAAGGTTCGACCGGTCACGTCACAGGCGGCGCTGCCCAGCCAGACGACCAGCGGAGAAACGTTCTCGGGTGCCTTGTCGTCGAATCCATCGGGTATCTCAGCGCTGTAGAAGATGCCCTCGGTCATGCGGGTGCGGGCATCGGGGGCGATGGCGTTGGCGAGCACGCCGTAACGCCCCCACTCCGCCGCCTGTTGAATCGTCAGCAGCGCGATCCCGGCCTTGGCCGTCGCATAGTTGCCCTGGCCGATTGATCCGGCCAGACCGGCCCCCGAAGAGGTGTTGACCACTCGGGCGGCGACCGGCTCGCCCGCCTTGGCCCGGTCGCGCCAATGCTCAACGGCGTGGCGTGCCGGTGCGAAATGGCCTTTGAGATGTACCCGGGTGACGCTGTCCCATTCATCCTCGGACATCCCCGCGAGCATCCGGTCACGCAGGAATCCTGCGTTGCAGACCAGCGTGTCGAGCCCGCCGAAGGTGTCGATCGCCTGGCGGACCAGTGCCGCGGCCTGTTCCCAGTCGGCCACGTCAGCCGCGTTGGCCACTGCAGCACCGCCGTCAGCGACGATCTCGGCCACCACCTCGTTGGCGGCGTCGCTGGTTGACGGTGTGCCGTCGCGCTCAACGCCGAGGTCGTTGACCACGACTCGGGCACCGTGCGCCGCGAACGCCAGCGCATGGGCACGGCCGAGACCTCCCCCAGCCCCGGTGACTATCACCACCCGCCCGTCAAGATCGGCCACTTCAGTGCTCAAGAGAACGCCGGATCCAACTCGGACGACACGATCCACATCGCGAAATACTGGGCCGCTCCCCCGTATGCGTGACCGAGCGCGACCCGCGCTCCGTCGACCTGATAGTCACCGGCGGTGCCCCGCACCTGATTGGCAGCCTCGAGACAGCGGATCATCCCCGACGCACCTATCGGGTTCGACGACAGCACACCGCCCGAGCAGTTGACCGGGAAGTCGCCGCCCAGTTCCGTCGCGCCCTCATCGGTCATCTTCCAGCCCTCACCGTCCGGTGCAATGAGGTGCCCCTCAAGCCACATCGGTTCGTACCAGCTGAACGGAACATACAGCTCCGCAGTGTCGATCTGGCGGCGCGGATCGGTGATCCCCACCTCTTTGTACAGCGCCGCCGCGCAGTCGACCCCGGCTTGGGGCTTGACGGTGTCGCGCCCGGGGAAGCTCGAGAATTCGGTGCGCTTGGCGTGCCCCAGCACCCAGGCAGGCGTGTTCGGCGAGCGCGAGACCAGGTCCTCTGAACTCAGCACCATCGCCGCGGCACCGTCGGAGGAGGGGCACGACTCCAAGAAGTGCAGCGGGTCCCACAGCATCGGTGATTCCCTGACCGCCTCAATGCTGATGTCGTGGAGATGCAGGTGTGCGTACTGGTTCTTCAGCGCGTTCTGTCGGTCCTTGACCGCTACCTGCCAGCCGATGTGCTCCGGCGCTCCCGAGCGACGTATGTACTCCCGTATCCACGGCGCGAAGGTGCCTCCGGCCCCCTGGCCTCCGGATTTGCCGCCAGACAATGCCCAGGTGGCGTTGCCCTCGGACTGCTTCTCGTAGGTGACCGTCAAGACCGTGTCGTAACGGCCGCTCTCCACGAGCACAGCGGCAGAGATCGCCGTTGAGGCGCCCACTGACCCGGCTGTGTGGACTCGGTGGATCGGTTTGCCGACCGCTCCGAGAGCATCAGCGAGCGACAACTCGGGCATTATCACGCCCTCCAACGCATCGGGGGCCTTTCCGAGCACCACCGCGTCGATGTCGGCGAAGCTCACTTCGGCGTCGTCGAGGGCCCGCAGTGCGGCCTCGCGCACCAGCCCGTCGAGCGAGAGGTCGTCGCGCCGACGCTTGTACTTGGTCTGGCCGATTCCGACGACTGCGCATGGTCGAGCCATGTCAGGTTCCCCCTTCCAGGACACATAGCAGGTTCTGTTGCAACGCCGCACCCGAGGAGGCATGGGCCACTCCCCGCCCGGCTTCGCCGGCGGCGATGCGTCGAGCCACCTCGATCACCCGGACCAGGCCCGTGGCCATCACCGGATCACCTGCGAGGGGTCCTCCTGAGGGGTTCACCGAGGTGGAGTCGGCGAGGTTCAGAGCGTTGCGAAGGATGATCTCCTCGTGGGCGTGGGTGACGTGCAACTCGGCCACATCAACGGCCCCGTCGCCGACTCCTGATCCCGCCGCGGCCAGGCGTGTGCTCGCCGAGTCGGTGAGGTCGCGCAGCCCTGCGTGATGGGACTCGATGCGATGGTCGAGTCCGCTGATCCACACCGGTTTGTCGGTGATCTCTGTGGCCCGGTCCCGACGGGCGATCAGCAGCGCGGCAGCACCGTCCGCCTTGGGCGACACGTCATGGGCGCGCAGCGGTGCCATGTCATAGGGGGCGGCTAGGAGCTCTTCGACCGTGGCTGTGGTGCGGATCTGAGCATGGGGGTTGCTTGCCGCTGAGGCGTAGCTGCGGGCCACGACTTCGGCTATCTCGGTCTCGGTGGCTTTGTGCGACTCGATCAGTGAGCGTGCCGCGATTCCGGCCATGGCATCGGGGTCGATACCCAACGGGGCGACGACGTAGGGATCGGCCTGCAGGTGGAAGACCTCGCGGGAGTTGCACGGGGAGGACTTTCCTGAGCCGACCACCATGGCAATGTCGATGTCGCCCATCTGGAGGCGCAGCCATGCCTCAAACAGTGCCCAGGCACCGTCCATCTCCACATGGGATTCATACACCGGTGGCCACGCCCCCATCCCGTCTACGTTCGACACGAAGGCGAAGGGCATTCCGCTGAGGTAGTCGCAGCTACCGGCGATCGTGAAGTCGACGTCGTGGCGTTCAATTCCAGCGTCAGCGAGCAGCGCATTGACGCACTCCATGATGAGCACGACTTCGGGGCCGTCGTAGCGCACATGCGCGTGGGTCTGCGCGAAGCCCACGATCGCTATGTCGTTGTTGTGGCGTTGAGTGTTGTGGCGTTGAGTGTTTTGGCGTTGAGTGTTGTGGCGTTGAGACTGTGGCATCAGAAGTTGTGCTCCTTCAACAGTTCGGGATCGACGTCGGGCTCTCCGGTCGGTTCCCAGCGCTCGTAGACCTCTTCGTTGAGGCCGTAGCCGCGGTTGTCGAACTCGCCGATGCGGTCGTCTTCGCGCCACACCATCTGAAGGCGCATGCCGACACGGAAGTCCTCAACCTTGATGTCGCGGATATCGATCCCGCCGACTGTGGAGTCTGCGCCGTCGAGGAGCACCGAGCAGCGGATGTAGGGCTCCGTCTCAGTCTGTCCGTGATACTGGACCGGCACGATCTCGGTGAACGACGTGACCGTGCCGACGTCGGCGACCTCCACGTCATCGTCTGGGGTCATCGGCACCCGGTTGGTGGCGTCGTAGCCGCGGCTCGGCACATGGACCTTGCCGTCGACGGGGCTTCGCTGCCCGATGATCCTGCCCTGCCGCAGTCCCTCCACGAAGCGACGCCGATGAGGCAGCAGCGGCTCTCGGATTCGCACGCCTATCAGGTGCTCGGTTATCCGCACGGGCTCGGCGTCGTCATCGACTTCCGGTGCTGCGGGTGCCTCGTCGCCGGGAACGAAATAGACATCGTTGATCGTGCCCTGCCGATCGCCTCTGAAACGCACCACCACCCGCATCCCGGTCGACATCGAGTCTTCGGAGCCGGCATCGACGGCATGCAGCATGGTCGTGTCCGCGCCGTCGAGCTTGATCTGGGCGAAGGCGAAGGGGTGCTCGAAAGGATGCTTGGAGGTCGGTTGCGCGACCCATGTCCAGCCGGTGACCTCTCCGGCGGGACCAACCTCGACGAGGTTCTCGGCACCCACGGTGGCGCCGGTGTCGGGGTCGTACTCGACAGGCGGGCAGATGACCCTGGCGCCGACTCTCGTGGCGAGCATCCGTCCGTCCCGAAGACCGGTCAGGAACGGTCCGATTATCGGTCCGGTGGTTCGCGTGTAGGGGTACTCGAGGTTGAAGTCGATTTCGAAGAGTTCAGCCATACCCCCGCAGTCCACCACAACTCACGCCAGCGCCCCAAAACCGGAACCCGTTCTTTGCCTCTCTGCCGTCGGTGCTCAGCGGCGGCCGCGGACCAGACGGCCGGGGCGTGCTCCGGTGTCCTCGCCGTGCCGGCGGGTCACCTCGCCGGCGACGATCGTCGCCACGTAACCGTCGGCCCGCTGGATCAAGCGCCTGCCGCCGGCGGGAAGGTCATGCACCAACTCGGGTGTCCGCAGATTGATCGTGTCGTGATCGATGATGTTGACGTCGCCCCGCCGGCCGACGGCGAGCGTGCCGCGGTCCTCCATGCCGAAGAGCTCGGCGGTGTCTTTGGTCTGCTTGCGCACCACCCACTCCAACGGCAGTTTCTCGCCGCGGTCACGATCCCGGGTCCAGTGCGAGATCATGGTGGTCGGCAGCGAGGCATCGCAGATCAGGCCGCAGTGGGCTCCTCCGTCACCGAGCCCCACCACAGCCTGCGGGTGGGTCAACTGTTCGCGGATAACGTCGTGGTTGGAGTCCACATAGTTGTAGAGCGGCGCCATCAGCAGCGCCCTGCCGTCCTCGGCGAGGAACGCGTTGTATGCGACTTCCTCCGCAGAGACGCCTGAGGCCTCCGCGATCGCGCCGATCGAGCGCTCACGGGTCGGCTCATAGTTCGGCGGGTCGCTCAGCACGTAGAGATTGTGGAGCATCCCGGCCACGAGCATGGCGACACCCTCGTGGACCGATCCCTGGCGCTCGGCGTTCTCCTCAGCGAGGATCGCTGCCCGGACCTCAGGGCGGCGGAGCTCCACGATTCGCTCCTCGATCGGCAGGTCGGCTAGTCCCATGTAGGTGGGGCGCAACATGAAGGGATGCCCTGTCTGGAATCCGACCAGCACCCCGAACGGGCGACCCGCAACCTGCGGGTAGAGTCTGGCGCCCTCCTCGGTGGCCGCCAGCGACACCGCCATCTGCTCTTTCCAGAGGTCGGGCGCGCCCGGTACCTGCAGCATCGCGAAGGTGACCGGTTGACCGGTCTCCGCGGAGAGCCTGCGCATCCAGTCGACCTCTTTCATGGGCGCAACCAGGTCGAGGCCCGCGGCGCCAGCCGGTGCCAGTTCGAAGACTCCGCCTCCGCCGTCTCGCAGGGCCCGGCCCAGCGCGAACAGTTCGTCTTCGGCGGCGAACGTGCCCGGCACGGGTTCGCCGTCCATCGCCCGGTGCCCGATGGTGCGCGAGGTGGAGACGCCCAGAGCGCCTGCCTCCACTGCCTGCTGCACGATCTCGGCCATGGCTTCGATCTCGTCTGTTGAGGCGTCCTCGTTGCGGGCACCCCGCTCCCCCATCACGTAGGCGCGCACCGACCCGTGGGGAATCTGGGTGCCGACATCGACGGACCAGCGCCGCTTGTCGAGCGCATCGAGATACTCCGGGAACGTCTCCCAGTCCCATTCGATCCCCTCGCTCAGAGCCGCGCCGGGGATGTCTTCAACTCCCTCCATCAACTGGATCAGCCATTCCTCGGTGCCCGGCCTGACCGGAGCGAACCCGACGCCGCAGTTGCCCATGACCAGGGTCGTGACGCCGTGCAGCGACGTGGGCTCCAGCGTTTCATCCCAGGTGACCTGACCGTCATAGTGGGTGTGTACGTCGACGAAACCGGGTGTCACGAGCAGTCCGCTGGCGTCGATCGTCTCGCTGGCGTCGCCCTCGAGGTCGGGGCCGACCGCGACGATGACACCATCGGCGATGGCCACGTCGGCTGTGTAGCGGTCTGAGCCGGTGCCGTCTACGACGGTCCCGTTGCGAATTAGAAGATCAAACATGGTGGTCCTTTGGATTTGTACTTCGTTGACTTGGCTGACTTGGTTGACTCGGCTGACTCGCTCGGCTGAGGTCGCTTCCACTCTAGAGGCACCCGTCGGGTCGGCCCGAATCGGTCGTCGGGTCAGTCGTGGACTTTGGATTGTTGGTCGACGGCTCCACCGACGAGGGCGTTCACCAGTCCGGTGAGATGACGGTCAAGCCGGGCGGCGGTGGCTCGGTAGGCAGCCAACGGTTCGCCGAAAGGGTCGTCGATCTCCTCAGCGGGACGCCCGACGAGTTCGCCTTCGCGCATCGCCCCGACAGCCGCAATTCGTTCGCTCATCGCGTTCCCAGTCGAGTTGGTCGGTGTGGTCAATCCGGACGATCCCGAGCTTGCCGCCAGACGGGCGAACTCGGAGGGGAGGAACACTCGGGTCTTCAGTTCGCTGTCGCGCCCGACTACCGCGCCCGCGTGGATTCTGGTCATGGCCACCACCAGATCCACGTCAAGGTCGTCGCTGTTCAGGCGGCGACTGACATGGTCACCGATGTCGAAGCCCATCTCGGCCATGACCGCGACGGCGTGCGGGGTCGCGGGGTGCTGCGACCACCCCAGGGTCCCGGCTGAAGCCACCGAAGCACCCACACCCGCGGCACCGAGCCGGGCCCGCAGAATCGCCTCCCCCATCGGCGAGCGACAGATGTTTCCGGTGCAGACCACCAGTACCCGCAACTCACACATCCTCCAAGCTTCGCACGCCCGGACCAGAGTCCCACCATCGACATCAGCCGCTTGGGCTACAACGCAGTTCCACACCCAGCACTCCCTGCCCCGCCGCGGCCGGTGCCCCTCGCCTCAACGGTCAAACATGACCTGCATGCAAGATGCTTGGAGTAACATCACTTGGCCCCTTTGATTCGGTGGAGGAGGTCTCAGATGGCACAGACAGCACAGGACTCCTTCAACTTGGCTCTGAAACATCTTGAGCGCGTTGCTGTGTCGTGGGACGACCCGACCGACTGGCTTGAACTGTCGACGTTCGGGTTCTACTGCCTTGAGGCTTGCGTTGTCGCGGCCGCTCTTCAGTTGAAGCGGACACGTCCTGGCAGCCACCGTGCCAAGGCGGAGGAGGCCCGGTACCTCACGACTACGCACCACTTGCCCGATATTGAGAAATTGCTCGTTGACCTGAACACAATGCGGAAGTCCGAAGCTTACGGCGATGTCGAACCACCCGACAATCTCGATCCGCAGGAGGTCGCGTCGGAGATTGAGGCATACGTCGAGCAGATCGGGAGCCTCCTGCAATGAGTCAACAACTGACCTCGGAACGAGTGTCGAGCACAGCCTTCACAAGGGGTGACCTGTCGGATGTGGTGAAGCGGTGGCCGGACGAAGCCTCTCGCGTATGGACGCACGGGGCCGTGGGGGGAGCAAGCGATAATGAGGCCGTCAAGGCGATCGTGGCGACCGGCTCGTCGGTTCGCGACGTGGAACACAGCGATGACCTTGATCTGGTTCTGGTGTACGGCGAGTGTCGGCCCATTCTGGCTCGACCGCCGATCTCCATAGACCTGAGGCTGTACGAGCAGGACGAGGTGTTGCAGAAGCTGGCTGCGGGTCACGACTACCTGTCTTGGACCGTGCGTTACGGGGTGGTGTTGTTTGAACGCCGCGACTGGTGGACGACGCTGCGCGCCGACTGGCAGGACCGGTTGTCGCTGCCGTCGGTGACTGATGCCCTCAAACGCGCCCAAAGGGCCGAGGGCCTGTACAGAAAGCTGTTCGAGATCGGAGACGCCGACGCTGCAGCGGACTTGCAGCTATCAATGCTGACGTTCCTGAGTCGGGCAGCGCTGAGCAAAGCAGACGTGTTCGCGAAGTCACGACCTGAGCTTCCCGATCAGTTGCACGGAATCGGTGAACGAGAGTTGGCGGAACGTCTCATCGACGCGTTGGAACGCAGAACTGAGCGGACTACGCGGGATTCCGTGATCTGAGCCGAATCCGTATAGACCGAATCGCGGAAAACTTCGACGGTGCAACTCGTTTCTTAGGAGAAACCGCCGTCACGCCAAGGTTGATCCAGATCTAAGCCGTTGAAAGCTCGACTTCTAGCTGCTTCGTCCGAACTCCTGGGTTGCCGGGAACACGCAGGACGAAGTGCTGCGGAAGCTGGATGCGGGTCACGACTACCTGTCTTGGAGCGTGCGCTACGGGAGAGTCTTGTTTAGACGCTGTGATCGGTGGACGACACTGCGCGCCAACAACCTGAAACCAACCAGTGTGTGTAGCGTGTTGACGACAACCATGAGTCCTGGTTGGTTTGTAGCGTGTTGACGACAAATCATGGATCTGGTAGGTTTGTAGCGTGAACACTACAAATGATCAGGATGCGGGTGGGGTTCCCGCGAAGCGGAGCCCGAAACGGACGCTCACGACATCGCGTCGGCTCGGGTGGGCGGTCAGGCAAGCCCGCCGCGAGCTGGGCTGGTCACAAGAGGAGTTGTCAGCAGCGTCAGGGGTCTCACGACCGCAGATCTCAGACATCGAATCAGCGAAGAGCAGCCCTAGAACGACGACCCTGTTCGAGTTGCTGCGTGCATTGGACTACGAACTCGAAATCCGTCCGCTGGAGTCGGGCAGCCGGCTCGACAACGCCTTGAGAAGGACTACCGACGATGCAACGTCTTGATGTTCTGCTGCACGGACGGCTCGTAGGGGTCGTCACCGAAGGAAACCGTGGGAGGGTCGAGTTCGCCTACATCGACGATCATTTGAACTCGTCCAGTCCTACACCGCTGTCGGTGAGCATTCCTCTTGAACCCGGACCGAAGAATATTGAGGCGTGGCTCGACGGTCTGCTCGCAGACAACGACAACGTGCGGCATAGATGGGCCGCGGACTACAAGGCGGAGTCCACAAAACCGGTCGATCTGCTGGCAACGCCAGTCGGTCGAGAATGTGCGGGGGCCGTGCAGATATGCAGACCTGAGACGACCAGCGACCTTATGAGCAGAGCCGGCATCCTGCATCCGCTTACTGAGTCCGGCGTGGCTCGAATAATCTCAAACCTCCGCACAGACCCGTCGGGCTGGAACCGCGACCGGTCACAGACAGCGTTCAGTCTCGGCGGCGCACAGACCAAGACAGCGTTGCGGTTCGACAACGGACAGTGGTCGCTCGCCGCAGGTTCCGCTTGCACAACCCATATTCTCAAACCGGCAGCGGCGAGGTTCCCGGACCTCGACATCGTGGAACACCTCTGCCAACATGCAGCACGCAAACTCGGCCTGCACGCAGCCGGGACTGCGTGCGTCTATTTCGATGACGAAAGGATCCTGGTCGTCACACGATTCGACAGGGAACAACTACCGAACGGCGACTGGGCACGGATCCATCAAGAAGATGCGTGTCAAGCGTTGGCTGTTCCCCCGCACCAGAAATACCAGAACGACGGTGGACCGACGCCATCAAGGGTGGTTTCGCTAATCCGCGAGCATTCATCGAAGCCGGAGAACGATGTTCGCCGGTTCCTTGACGCGTTCGTCTACAACTGGTTGATAGTGAACACCGACGCTCACGCCAAGAACTACGGTCTGCTGCTCGACGCCGATGATGTCCGGTTCGCTCCGTTGTACGACCTGTGCTCGTTCATCCCGTACAGGATCGTGGACGGCGAGCATCTTCATCTCCCGAAACTGAAAGTGGCGATGAAGATAGGCAAGGACTACACGCTCAACAAAACCGACAGAGAATCGGCTTGGCTGCATGTAGCCGACCAGCTTGACGTCTCTCCGTTGCTCGTAGCTGAACGGATCGACGCTCTCGCTGACGGCCTCAACACGGCATTCGCAGAAGCCGTCGACACGTTGCCGGACCGCGCCAGAGCCGCGCCAGTCGTCGCTGAGATGATCGAGGCCATCGCGGTTCGACGAGTCACCGGTCTGGACGTCGCGCGCCGCCTTCAACACTCATTCCCGAAACCGGCCCGCCAGCATCAGAGGCTTGAGTTGTCAAACGAAGGCGGAGCAGCCGACCCGTCTCAAGGGTTCGAGCTGTCAGGTGAATGCGGAAGGCGCAACAGAACAAAAAGCGGGTTCTGCAAACATCCGCACCCCGGGCGAGGCGGTCGATGCGCGGCTGGACACCGGCACTGACACAAGCGGTCAACGATGAGGTCGGGTCAATCCCCGCCGGAGATCAGCAAGGGTGTTGCGGTTGAGCGAAAGCGGTCACAGCTGGGACGGTACGCGAGACTACGGGCCAGACTGATGGCCGCAACTCAAGCAACTCAGTTGAGGATCAAGGAGTAGAGCATTGCCGGGACCACTTGATGGAGTACGGATCGTTGAGCTCGGCGTCTGGGTAGCCGGACCAGCCGCTGGAGGCATCTTGGCGGACTGGGGCGCGGATGTGATCAAGATCGAGCCTCTGGGCGGTGACCCGGCCCGTACCTTCCAAAACATGCTCGGTGGCGACATGCCCACCAACCCCGTGTTCGAACTTGACAACCGCTCCAAGCGCAGCATCGCCCTGGACCTCTCCGACGACGAGGGTCTGGCAATCGCCAAGGAACTGATCGCGCAGGCCGACGTGTTCATCACCAATGTGCGGCTCGCCGGACTCGAACGCCTGGGGCTGGACCACGAGACCCTGCTGGAGCAGCATCCCCGCCTGGTGTACGCGGCGATCACAGGATTCGGCCTTGACGGGCCCGACAAGGACCGTGCGGCGTATGACATCGCCGCCTTCTGGGCACGGTCCGGGATCGCCCACATGCTCACTCCGCAGGGCAGCAATCCCCCGTTCCAACGGGGCGGCATGGGTGACCACAATGCCGGCATGGCGGCCGCAGCCGCCGTCTCCGCAGCGTTGTACAGCCGTGAACGCACTGGCCGAGGGCAACTGTGCTCGACTTCGCTGTTCCGCACGGGGATCTACACGATCAGCTTCGATCTGTCGATCACCGTGGGCTGGGGGCTCACGCTGGGAGTCGGTGCCCGGGAGACGATGCACAACCCCACCACCAACAACTACATCGCCGGCGACGGCAAGCGGTTCTGGGTCGTGGGCCTGGAGGCGAATCGGCACTGGCCGCCGCTGGCGCGCGCGGTGGGGCACCCGGAATGGATCACCCACGGGCGTTTCGCCACGGCTGCTGACCGGGCACGCAACGGGCCGGAGCTGCTCGGCGAACTCGACAAGATCTTCGTCACGAAGACGCTCGCCGAGTGGGCCGAGATCTTCGCTGCGGAACCAGACTTCTTCTGGGCGCCGGTCCAGTCACCCGACGATCTGCTCGCGGATCCCCAGTTCTATGCGGCGGGCGCCCTCGTTGAGGTGCCCGACGAGTCTGCCACGACATCGATGATCGCCACACCGGTCGATTTCGACGGCACACCCTGGGCGCCGCGCAGCCTCGCCCCCAGACTCGGGGAGCACACCGTGGAGATTCTCGGCAGCCTCGGCCGCGCCAACGATGCGGAATCCCTCGCGGCTCGGGGTGTGGTGGGTATCGCCTGATGTTCGGTCGCATCGGCCGAGGCGCGGCCCTCCCGGTCGCATTCATTTTCTGCGTCGCAGTATCGGCATGTGCTGGATCAGATGGCGACCGTCTCGGCGATGAGCCTGGTGCGAGCACCTCGACGACAGCGGACCTGGTCGGCAACGCCGAGACCGCCGGCTCCGGCACTGGGACGGGGGCGACCTCAGCGATGGAAAGCACCGACACAGCCGCCACCAGCACGGCCTCGTCCACCGACATTGCCACCACGACGACCACAGTCGTGCCCCGAACAGACACGACCACCGCACCGATCGACTCCGGTTTGACCATCAAGGGCAACAACGGCTCGGGCACGACGACCACCACGCCGACCAACTCTCCAACCACCAACCAGGGCACGGACGGCACCAACACGCCGACCAGCACAAACACTACCTCAACCAAACCACCAACCAGCACAACCCAAACCAACACCACCAACACACCGACCAGCACAAACACGACGTCAACCACACCACCGACCAGCACGAACACGACCTCAACCACACCACCGACCGCCACAACCACACCACCAACCAGCACAACCCAAACCAACACCACCAACACACCGACCAGCACAAACACGAACACGACGTCAACCACACCACCGACCAGCACAACCCAAACCAACACCACCAACACACCGACCAGCACAAACACGACCTCAACCAGGTCACCAGGTGTCGCCGAGGTGTCGCCTTGGCCATCGGATCCCCGCACCGCGAGCGACAGGGAGTGGCGGGTGAGGATCGAGGCTTCGTGGCGTCACGAAACCGACGCCTTCACTCAGGGACTCGAGACTGACGACGGGATCATCTATGAGAGCACCGGGCTCTACGGGAAGTCGCGGTTGCGTGCCCTCGAAGGCACGCTGGAACTGCGCTCGGTTGCGCTCGAGCGCGAGGTGTTCGGCGAGGGTCTGACTCTGGTCGGCGACGAGATAATCCAACTCTCCTGGCGCGAGGGCCGGGCATTTCGCTGGGACCGCGACACTTTCGAGCCGCGCGGCGAGTTCCGCTACGACGGCGAGGGCTGGGGCATCTGTTGGGACGAGGGCCGTTCCCGTCTGTTGATGAGCGACGGCACTCCGACGCTCACCCACCGCGACAGGGACTTCACAGTCGCGGCGACCACGACGATCCTTCGCGGCGACGATCCCGTGACAAGGGTCAACGAACTCGAATGCGTCGACGGGCTGGTTGTCGCCAACATCTGGATGAGCAACGAGATCATCGTCATCGACCCCGATTCTGGGGAGGTGCTGGTGTCTATCGACGCCGCGGCGCTGGCCGGCGAAGCGGGCATCCCAGCCGGCGAACGCCACGAGGTGCTCAACGGCATTGCCTACAACGGAGACGGCGAGTGGATTCTCGGCGGCAAGAACTGGCCCCTGCAGTTCCTGGTGACCTTGACTCTCAACTGACTCTGGCGGATCAGGCGACGGAGTGCCTCTGCGGCTCGAACGGAAGGGGCGGTCCGTCTGCTCTGCTCGGCGCTATTGGGCAACTGAACTCCACTGAACTCCGTTCTCAGGCGAATCCCAGAACAGCAGTGTCACACACTCCGGCCATGATCTGGGTTCCCTCGCGATCCGGGTCGGACCGCCATCACACCCCGACATCAACCCGGAGAAAATGATGGCCAAGTCCCTATCCGCCAGTTCCTTGGGCAGGCGCGCACTCTCGCTCGACTGCGGAGTCGCCGCCCTCGCCGAGGAGATGATTGCTATCCCTCCGCCTCCCGGCAGCAGCGCGCATCCCTACGGTCCCCTGGTGGGGGTGCGCTGCGGCAGAGGCGTGGGTGCCGTCGCCTACCCACTGTCGGCCCGCCTGGTCCACAGAGAGGAGTCCGACACCCGAATCGCCGTCGTCGTGAGCCGGACCTCGGCGCCGCTGATCATCGACCCCGACCGGAAGCAGCCGATGACGATTGAGGCCGAGCTCGGTCCGGCAGTCGATGTCGGGCGGCGCGTGCTGGGAATGGCCACGCCTGCAGAACCGACCCCTCCGTCAGACGTCCTAGACGTGTTCTGGCTCGACGGGATCATCAGCGTGGCGCTGCGCGCTGCTACCGAAGGACCGCTCAACTGGGCTGCGGTGTCGGTGCTGCACCCGCTCACGGACCGGCAGATCGAACCGTGGCGCCTGCGCAACAGGCGCTTGAGGCTGCCGTTGGGCTGGGACGCGTTCCGAAATCGAGCCTCGAATGCCTCCTCACCCTGGCCTGGGATGGACCCTGCGATCGCCGGATGGCTCGACGAAGGTTCCTTCGCCCGCTGGTGCATTGCCGACCTTCCCGACAAAGACGCCCTTGTCGATGATCTTCGCGACCTGCTGGACCCTTCGGTCATGGCCGGTATCGATGAGGCCCTGGCGCCCCCCGGGGAATGGATCAGGCGCTGGCTGTAGTGCTCCGTCGAACAAACAGCGCCCGAAGCGTTTGCGAACAGTGCCAGTCCTGGCATCCTTGAACACGGTGTCTGGCTACCCACGAGGACTTCTGTGACCTACAAACCGGGTGATCGCGTCGTCTATCCGCACCACGGCGCAGCCATTATCGAGAAGAAGGAGAAGCGCACCGCGTTCGGCGAGGAGCGGGACTATCTCGTGTTGCGCATGGCACACGGCGACCTGGTCCTCTCAGTGCCCGTCGACAAGGTCGAGCAGGTCGGCATGCGTTGGCCGATCTCCACTGAGGACGTCGAAGACCTCTTCGAGGTGCTCGCCAAACGAGACGTGCGCGAGCCCGCCAACTGGTCGCGACGCTTCAAGAACCATCAGGAGAAGCTGAAGTCCGGCGATGTGTACCAGGTCGCTGAGGTGGTCCGCAACCTTGCGCTGCGAGACAACGCCAGGGGACTGTCGGCCGGCGAGAAGTCGCTCTACACGAAGGCACGGACAGTGCTCATCTCAGAGCTCGCGTTCGCCCTCGAGGTCGACGAGGAGATCGCCACGACCCGCGTCGACGACGCTCTGGTGTGAAAGGCCGACCGCACAGGTTGGACGACGCGGCCCCAGCGACGCGAAGCAGTGGCCCGAGCGGCGCGAAGCTTGGTGGGGTGACTCGGTTGCGCTACCTAGAGCCGTTCAATGATCGTGACGTTGGCTTGGCCGCCTCCCTCGCACATGGTCTGGAGTCCGTAGCGGCCGCCCGAACGTTCTAGCTCGTGCAACAGGGTGGTCATCAGCTTGGCCCCGGTGGCACCGAGGGGATGACCGAGCGCAATCGCACCGCCGTTGACGTTGACTGACGCGTGGGGAATGTCGTGCTCGGCCATCCAGGCCATCGGCACGCAGGCGAATGCCTCGTTGCACTCGAAGAGGTCGATATCGGAGACCGACATGCCGGTCTTCTCGAAGGCGTGGGCCGTGGCGGGAATGGGCCCGGTGAGCATCAGCACCGGGTCGTCGCCGCGCACGCTCAGGTGATGGATCCGGGCTCTCGGGGTCAGGCCGTGGTCCTTGATCCCCTGCGACGAAGCGATCAGCAACGAAGCCGACGCGTCACTGATCTGGCTCGCCACAGCCGCGGTCAACCTCCCGCCCTCCGCGAGAGGCTGAAGTTGAGCCATCTTCTCGAGGCTGCCGCCGCGCCGGGGCCCCTCGTCGGTCAGGCAGTCCCCCAGCGGAACGATCTCAGCATCGAAACGGCCCTCGTCGATGGCCCGAATCGCCCGTTCATGGCTCTCAAAGGAGAACTCCTCCATCGCCTCGCGGGAGATGTCCCACTTCTCGGCGATCATCTCGGCCCCGCGGAACTGCGAGATCTCCTGGGTGCCGTAACGCTGCACCCAACCGGCAGATCCGCTGAACGGATCATCGAAACCCAGGTCAGCAGCCAGAATCATCGCTGACCCGATCGGTATCTGCGACATCTGCTGGACACCTCCGGCAACCACCAGATCGGCGATCCCCGCCATCACCATCGTCGCCGCGAAGGTCACGGCCTGCTGGCCCGAGCCGCATTGACGGTCCACGGTGGTTCCCGGAACGTGGGTGGGAAGCCCGGCCGCGAGCCATGAGGTTCGAGCAATGTCACCGGCCTGGCCCCCGACCGAGTCGACGTTGCCGAATATGACGTCGTCAACCGCTGCGGGGTCAATGCCGGTGCGTTCGATCAACGCCTTGATCGACGCTGCTCCCAGGTCGGCCGGATGGATGTGGGCCAGTCCACCGCCCCGCTTGCCGGTGGGGGTGCGCACGGCGTCAACAATGTAAGCCTCAGACATCCCTGCATCCTGCCCGCAACCGACCGAGTTCTCCAAGTTCGCCGAGACCGGACCTTGAGCTTCCCACCTTGTGGAGCGTTTGTCTTCGGGGGTTGGGGGTTGTGACTTGTTCGCACTTGTTGGTGGAACGATGCCGTCGTCGACTCATCGCCAAGATACGAACCTCAGCCACTCCTTCACAATACACCTCTGACTGTCACGTCTGACTGCGGCGAACCGGATCGAGCGCCGCGCCAGCGCACAAGTGGTTCAGGCCGCTCGTGTCGGCGCTGGGCCGGTGCTCTGGCGAACGATGAGTTCGGGGGTGATGCAGACATCGTCTGCGTACCCGCGATCCTCTATCGCGGCGAGCAGTTGGCGGATCAGGTGGCGCCCCAAGACCTGGGGGTGATGCCGCAGGGTGGTGAGCGGCGGCATCGTGTGGCTGGCCGCGTGAATGTCATCGAAACCGACGACGCTCAGGTCGCCCGGCACATCAATGCCGCGCGACGCCGCCGCCCGCAGCGCCCCGATGGCCAGCGAATCATTGAAAGTCATGAGCGCGGACGGGGGATCCGGCCCGTCGAGCAGCAGGCCCGTTGCCTCTTGCGCCTCCTGCTCCCTGAAGCCGCATACCACGATGTGGCTGGCTTGGGCCTCTAGCCCGTGGTCAGCGAGCGCCTGATGAAACGACGCTTTGCGTTGCGTGGCAATGGCATGCTCAAGCGGTTCGGCGAGACAGCCTATCCGTCGGTGGCCCAACGCAACCAGATGCTCCACAGCCGGATGAAGACAGCCGATCGGCTCCCGCACAGCCGGATGCCCCCCGGTGTCGCCGACGCGCCCGAAAGTCACGAAAGGCACCGAATGTTCCAGAAGGAACTCGACACGGGGATCATCGTGGACGGCTCGCAACACGACGAATCCGTCTACCCGTTTGGTCGCAAGAGCACGTTCGTACGACGCAGTCGGGTCGTCATCGGCGAGCGGTGTGGTGAGCTGCACCTCGCAGCCGTCGTGAGCTGCTTCGTCTACCAGCGCGGTCAACAACCCGCCGAAGAACGGATCCGAGAAGCGCTGATTCTTGGTCACCAGCACGAGTCCGAGAGAGTTTGATCGAGTCTCGGGCATCTTCAGGCGCCGAGCCTCGAGATTGGGGGTGTAGCCGATTTTCGCCGCTGCCTCGGCAACACGCTCCCGAGTGCGTGCAGACACGTCATCGTGTCCGTTGAGCGCCCTAGACGTCTGGGTCACGGAGATGCCTGTCTCCCGGGCTACATCGCGAAGTGTAGGTCGTCGCTTGGGTCTCAAGGTTGCTCCTTGGTCTTCCTCGAAATTGGTGGCGGTGACTATTTCAACTTTTTGTTTGACAGCGGGCAACCAGAATTGTAGTGTCCTTCCATCCGATTTCCGAAACGTTTCGGATTCGGTCAACAACTGCCGATACAACCGCCCCTGGGCAACTTAGGAGGGAAAACCCATGCACCGAACAGAGTCACCCCAAAGGAAAGGACGGTGGAGAACTCAGCTGGCATGCGTGATGATCGTGCTTGCGATGATCGCCGCGGCCTGCGGAGATGACGACTCGTCCCCCGCGGACTCTGCCGACACGACCACGACGGCCGCACCCGTGGAGACCAGCTCCGACGATTCCGACATGGACGACAGCGACTCCGACATGGACGACAGCGACTCCGACATGGACGACAGCGACTCCGACATGGACGACAGCGACTCCGACATGGACGACAGCGATTCCGACATGGACGATTCCGACACGGACGATTCCGACATGGACGATTCCGACATGGACGATTCCGACACGGACGAAATGGTCGACGGCTCCGATGCGGAGTTCGTCAGCACACAGTTCGTGCCGGTCGAAGAAGCTGCGAAGCTTAGAGACATCCTCGCAGACGCCGGTCTGGACTTCACCGGCGTGGAAGCGGGCCCGACCATCGATCAGATCCTCGCAGGCGCTGGCGCCATCGACGTGCTCGGAGCGCTGCACGGTTCATTCCCGCCACTGGCGAACCAAAACGCACTCACAAACATGATCGACGTGTACGACGATCTGAGCGCCGACCGCTCGTTCGCTCCATCGTTCGTCCAAGCCGGCCTGCTCGGCTCAGAAGACTTCCTAGCATACGTCCCGTGGGCCCAGGCGACCTACATCATGGCGGCGAACGAGCAGGCGCTCGCCTACCTCCCCGACGGAGCCGACATCGACAACCTGTCTTGGGCTGGCCTCGCCGACTGGTGCCGGGCAATCATGGAAGGCGAAGGCAGGCCCCTGTGCGGCCTGCCGAAGGCCGGCCTGTTCCACCGCTTCCTCGAGGGGTATCTCTGGCCCTCCTTCACCGGCGGGATGGTCTCAGAGTTCCGCAGTTCCGGCGCTGAAGACATGCTGGCCTGGGCACGCGACTCGCTGTGGCCGACCATGCACCCCGAGTCGATCAACTACGACTTCATGCAGGAGCCGCTGCTGTCAGGCGAGGTCTGGGTGGCATTCGACCACGTCGCTCGACTGGTCAACGCCTTCAACACCGAGCCGGACACATTCGTGGCCTTCCCGACCCCGTCGGGCCCGATGGGAAGAGGATTCATGCCGGTGATCGTCGGTCTCGGCGTTCCGGCGGACGCCCCCAACCCTGAGCACGCGTACGCGGTCATTGAGTATCTGACCCGTCCCGAGGTGCAGGGCCGGATCCTCGCTGAGCTGGCCTTCTTCCCAGTGGTCGAGGGAGTCGACACGTCCTCGTTGCCGGCCGGTGTGGCGCTCGAAGCTGAGGCAGTCGACAAACTGGCCAACGCTGCAGACGCCATTCCCGCGCTGTTGCCGGTCGGACTGGGCGAACGGGGCGGTGAGATCAACCAGATCTTCCGCAACGCCTTCGACCGTGTCGTGTTGGACGGCGCCGACATCGCCACCGTGCTTGACGACGAGGGTGACGCCCTCCAAGCTCTCCTCAACGAGACCGGTGCACCATGTTGGTCGCCCGACCCGGCCGGCGACGGGCCCTGCGTAGTCAACCCGGCAGGCTGAGCCTCGGCATCACTACCAGGTCCCTTTCACCCCAAGAGGGAGCCCGATGACAACACCCGATACCGCCACGTCCGCCTCAAAGGCTAGGACGTGGCGGTATCGCGTCGTCCCCTATCTGTTGATCGCGCCGGCGATCGTCTACCTCGCGATGTTCTTCGCCTATCCGATGTATGAGGGTCTGGTTCTGGCCGTCTATGACGACGATGCCCTGTTGCCGATCCGCGACGAACCGAACCTCGGCGCAAGCGAGGTCTCGAAGATCCCCCAGGGCACGGCGCTGGCAATAGTTGATCGGAGCAGCCAGGAAGTCGTCGGCGACGGGAGCGCCGACGCGCTCACCGATCCCTGGTATGAGGTGACCGCCGAGGATCCCAGCGGATCGCCCGTCAGCGGTTGGGTGTCTGGGGCTCGGATCCGGGTGCGCGACGAAGACGCCACAGGCGCGCCGGTGAGCGGAACGGTCCGCCCGAGGCTCGCCGCCACGTCGGATCCTCTCACCGACGTGCACGAATCGCCCAACGACCGCAGCGAGGTGATCGGCAAGCTCGAACAACGCGCACCTGTGGAGATCAACGAGGTCGCGCTGCTCGAGGTCTGGTTCCAGGTGCGACCCGCCGACGACCCTGCCGCGGCAGCGGGTTGGGCGCCGTCACGGTTCCTGCAGGTGTTCGAAGACGGTGAGCGGGGCCGGGTGCATCGGGGAACCGACGGCGAGTTCACCACCGCGTTCATCGGGCGCATGATCGATGACCGTTTCTTCGGTCCCGCCGTTCGCACCACGTTGCTGCTGATGGTGCTGATCATTCCGGCCCAGTTCGTTTTGGCGATGGTCATGGCTCTGGTCGTCCACGCCCGCACCCGCTTGAGCACCGGCTTCCTGTACGCATTCTCGCTGCCCATCGGCATGAGCGACCTCGCCGCGGGAATCCTCTTCTTCTCGATCTTCACCGGCAACGGACTGCTCAACAGCATCCTCGACGGTCTGGGCATCATCGACGGGCCCTATGCGTTCTTGACCGCCGATACGGTCGGCTGGATCATCTTCGCCATCGTGCTCGCGGAGTTGTGGCGGGCGACGTCGATCGTCATGGTGATCCTGGTTGCGGGCCTCCAGGCCATCCCCGACGAGACTCTGGAGGCGGCCGAACTGTTCGGGGCGAGCTATTTCCAGCGGGTCCGCCACATCATGCTGCCGCTGCTGCGCCCGAGCATCCAGGTGGCGCTGATCCTGCGCACGATCCTCGCCTTCCAGGTGTTCGCGGTCGTGATCGCCCTGGGCGGGGGCGATGTCGTCACCGTCCTCGCCAACGAGTCCTACCGCCAGTACTTCGGCCTGCGCAACAACAATGTGGCATCGGCCTATGCGGTGTTCATCCTCATGCTGTCGATGGCGAGCGCATTCTTCTACCTGCGAGCGGTTCGATCCGAGCCGGAGACCCGGCCGACATGAGTCTCAAGACCGCTCCCGAAGACTCCGCGGGCCCCGCTGCGGGTGCAGGGCTTCCAACCGTGCTGCCTCCGCTGGACTCTCCGGAGGTTCAGAAGATGCACCGGCGGATGCGGCGCCGGCGCGGCCGCGGCCGGCTGACCGCGTACATCACCGGCACCATCTTGACGCTGTGGATCGCGGTGCCGATCTTCTTCGTGTTCTCAATGGCGTTCACAACCCAGGAGACGGTCCGCTCCTACCCAAAGAACTTCCTGCCGTTCATCGCATTCTCAACGGACACGATGCGCTTCTTCCTGGAGTCCGATGGCGTCCTGCAGAGCCTGTGGAACAGCATGGTCGTGGCTGGGATCACGCTGGTCCTGTCGACTTTGATCTCGATCCCGGCCGGGTACGCGATCGCCCGTTATCTGTTCAGGGGCCGCGATCTTTTCCGGCTGGCGGTGCTTGCCGTCCGTGCCTTCCCGATCGTGGTGCTGTCGATCCCGCTCGCCGTGCTGTACCTGCGGATCGGCGTTTTCGACAGCCTCTACAGTCTGGCATTGATGCATACCGCTCTCGCCCTGCCGACTTCAATACTGGTCGTGTCCAGTGTGTTCGCCAGCGTCCCGTACGAGCTCGAGGAGGCGGGCAAGGTCTTCGGGGCGACCCCGTTCCAGTCGTTCCGCTACATCGTGGTGCCGCTGGTGCTGCCGGGGATCGCCGCGTCGGGCCTGTTCTCGTTCGTGCTGTCCTGGAACGAAGTCTTCGCGGCGGCCATCCTCACGATCAACAACCGGACGCTGCCTGCGCTGGTGTTGAATTCACTGGCCAACTCCCCTGATGCGTTCCAGTTCGCCGGCGGGTTCTTCTTGATGGTCCCGTCGATCGTGTTCATGTTCTTCATCCGCCGCTACCTGTTCAACATGTGGGGGCAGGTCACCAAGTGAAAGCAGTAGGCAATGGCTGAGATTCGAATCGAGCATGTCACCAAAGCGTTCGGTGACAACGTTGCGATTGACGACATCAACCTCACTATCGAAGACCAAGAGTTCCTGGTTCTGCTAGGGCCGAGCGGTTGCGGCAAGACGACCCTGTTGCGGGCGATCGCGGGGCTCGGAATGGCCGACTCCGGGCGGATCGCCATCGGCGGGCAAGACGTCACCTATCTGCCGCCGGGTCAGCGCCAGATCTCGATGGTGTTTCAGAGCTATGCGATCTTTCCGCACATGACGGTGCATCAGAACATCGGTTTCGGCCTGTTGATGAACAAGGTCGAGAAAGCCGAGATCGACCGCCGGGTAAGGAGCGCTGCGGAACTTCTGCACATCGAGGACCTGCTCGACCGAAGACCCAGCGCAATGAGCGGCGGACAACGCCAGCGAGTCGCCGTGGCACGCGCACTGGCGATGGAGGCCAAGGTGCTGTTGATGGACGAGCCGTTGAGCAACCTCGACGCACTGCTCCGGCTGGAGATGAGAGCTGAACTCAAGCGGCTGTTGGCCGACGTCGAGGCCACCACCGTATATGTCACCCACGACCAGATCGAGGCCCTGAGCATGGGCGACCGGGTTGCGGTCATGCTCGACGGCAAGATACAGCAGTGCGACGCACCCAACACCGTCTACGAGTCGCCCTCCAACCAATTCGTCGGCAGCTTCATCGGCAACCCGCCCATGAACTTCATGGAGGGGACGATTCGACGCGACCGCGACAACCTGACGGTCGCCGTCGGCGAACACGACTTCTCACCCCCCGAAGCCCTGCAACCACTGATACGGGAGCTCAGCGGCGATCGGGTCACGCTGGGCATTCGGGCCGAGAACATGGAGACACTCGTCGCACCGTCGTCTGACACCGTCCCCGTGACGATCGAGGTCGTCGAGCCTCTGGGGGCGCAGAACCTGCTGACGGCAAAGATCGGAGGGCACCGGCTCAAGGTCTCGACCCATCCGAGCCTGGCTGTGGCCGCGAAACAACAGGTTCACATACGCTTGCCCGCTGATCAGATCCGATGGATAGACCCTGCCAACCAGAGCGTGCTCTACAAGCGATGACCCCCAACCCCAACCTCGACGGCCCGGACCGCACAACTGAGGCCGTGTCTGTGCTTCACAACAACGATCGGGGCGGCTACACGGTGCCGTCTCAACACCTCTATCCGTTCCAGTGGAACTGGGATTCGTTGTTCGCGGCTCTCGGCTGGGCAGAGTTGGACGTGGCCCGCGCCTGGACCGAGATCGAGACGCTGTTTGAGGCTCAATGGCCGTCGGGAATGGTCCCCCACATAGTGTTCTGGTCTGAGTCCGAGAGCTACTTCCCGGGGCCCGATGTCTGGCAGATCAACGGTTCGGCCCCTCCGACCTCAGGGATCTCGCAGCCACCGGTGGCGGCCACGATCGTGAGGACGCTGGCCGAGACGCACGGGTTGGGACTGCCGCCGCGGTCGCTGTACGAGCGGATCCAGCGTTGGCACCAGTGGTGGCACCGTGCCCGCGACCCCGAAGGCCGGGGGGTGATCGCCATCACTCATCCCTGGGAGTCGGGGCGCGACAACCTCCCGGACTGGGACCGTCCCCTCTCGCGTGTCGCCCCAACGCTCATAGACGGCTACGAGCGACGTGATCTCGACCACGTCAACGCCGACATGCGGCCCCACAACGACGACTACGAACGCTACTTGGCCCTAGTCGCCTACGGTGCATCCAAGGGGTGGGACGATGCGGCCATAGCCCAAGAGAGCCCATTTTGGGTCGCCGACCCGTGCCTGACCGCCGTGCTGCTGCGGGCCGAGCGCGACCTCGTCTGGCTCGGTGAGGCCATGGGCGCAGACACCACCGAGACTCACAGGCGGGTGGATCGACTCACCGAGGGGTTCGAGCAGTTTTGGAATCCGGCCGCAGGCGCCTACTGTTCGCTGGACCTGCGGACCGGGGTTTACGCTGAGGCCGGAACCTCCGCGTCCTTCCTCGCCCCGTACGGCGGGATCACCGAACACGGCGACCGGCTGCTGGACGAACTCGAAGCATGGTCGCACGCATGCACCTACCTGGTGCCGAGTTTCGATCCCCGCCACCTGAGTTTCGAACCGCTGCGCTACTGGCGCGGACCTGTCTGGTGCATGGTCAACTACATGATCGCCACAGGCTTGGCTGAGATCGGCGCGCTCGATTGGGCCGAGCGCCTGCGCTCCGACACGTCGAAGCTGATAACGCTCAGCGGCATGCCCGAGAGCTTCGACTCTCTGACCGGTGGCCCCGTCGGTGGAGAGCACTTCACCTGGACCGCCGCACTCTGGCTCGCCTGGGCCAGAGGTTCAGAAAACGGTCAAGGCCCCGACACCGAGCCGACCGCACGTTGACGCCACGCCCTCTCCCCGACCAGCGATTCTCACTGTCGGACCGAACCAGTTGGGCTGTCATGCAACGGCTGGGTATCCACGATGCGATCACGCTCGACAAAGACTTTCGCATCTACAGATTCGGCTCGGACCGACGCCGCTGGTTCACCGTCTCGCCCTGATTGGCACCCGTGCCCGGCCCAGGGCCAGGGTGCCGCGCAACTGATTGACCAGCGTTGTATGCAATACCGCATCAATGTGTATGATAAAGATATGCACAAGCAGCGGGTAACGGTCACCGTGGACGAAGAGTTGCTCGAGGCTGCCAACCGCGCGGTTATCGAGGGACTCGCCCGATCGGTCAGCGAGTGGGTGAGCGAAGCGATGGCCCAACGGCGCGATAGAGACGCGCGGCTCGCCGTGATGCGGCGACTCCTTGAGGAATACGAAGCGGAGCACGGTTTCATCAGCGACGAGGAGATCGCCGAGCAGGCCCAGCAGGATCGCGACGCGGCCGGGTCGTATCGAGCCGAATTCCGGCAGACGGCATGACCGATATTCTCGACTCTGGTGCGCTCATCGCACTGGAGGGCGACGACCGCCGGATGTGGCGACGGTTCAAGGGAGCCCTGAGAGCCGAGAGCCCACCAAAGACGCACGGGGGTGTAGTTGCCCAGGTTTGGCGCGGCGGCACCGGACGCCAGGCGCGCCTCGCGGTTGCGTTGCAAGCCGTCGAGGTCGTGCCGCTTGGGGCCGAGCTTGGACGAAGTGCTGGAGTCTTGATCGCCGGCAGTGGCCATTCCGACGCTATCGATGCCGCTTTGGTCGCGTTGGCTGACCACGGCGACCAGATCATCACCTCGGACCCTGGCGACCTGTCCATCCTCGCGGCCGCCAGCAATCGGCGCATCGACGTAGTCCCCGTATAGCGTCAATAATCTGGCAAGGCTACCGTCGTCAGGCATGCCGGAGATGGGAGCACCATGAGCGACAGGGCGAGTCGGGACAACTGGGAGACTGAGCCGCTGTGCGACCCGCAACCGATCCCTGCGCCAGACCGGGTCTGGACCGATGCGGAGATGGGGTCGATACGGCGCGGTTATGTCCCGCACATGATGGAGGAGAAGTGGTTCATGTTCATGGAACAGAACCGCCTGTTCGCGCATCGCAGCTGGACCGGATTCGGAATCTACGAGGCGACGTTCGCCCCCACCGAGGGTGGGCACGTCATCGAGACGGCGTTCGTCACCGGCGACAACTCGAAGCACCTGCGTTCTTCCGACGAGGAGGAGTCGGCGTTTCTTGAGACGCTCATCGCCAGCCACCTTCTGCGGCAACCGCTGTCTGAGGAACAACGAGACGGCAACGACCCCCATACCAATTGGGAACTCACCGTCCCCACAGTGCCCAAAGAGATGTTCTTCCCCAGGGTCGTCGAGAACCCAGATTCGAGCTGATCGGCAGCACTAATTGTCACAGTTAGCGGGTCGGCTAGGGCAGTTCGAGCCGTTTGCTGGCTATCTCGGCGTGGGTCGAGTCCATCAGGGCGTTGGTTGCGATGAGTTGGCCGTCGGTGGCGACGGGATCGTTCCAGGGGATCGCTGCGGTCCATCGCCATACGTGGGTCATGACTCTGATGTATGCGGTCAGGTCTCCGTCATTCACCGAGGCGCTCCGCAACCCGGTGAGGTACTCGTTGCGATACACGCTGGGAATCACGATTCGAGCGGCGCCAATAGCCGACAGTTCTGCGTTCATCATCACCCGGGCGACCCGGCCGTTTCCGTCTGCGAATGGGTGAACCTCGGTCACGACGATCATTGCGTAGAGGGCACGGGCAAGGCCCTCCGGCAGCTCCACGATGCGCTCGAGCCCCTTGATGAGCGTGCCTTCGACCAGGTCCGGCGCTACGAAATCGTAGGTACCGACGCGGTTGCTCTCTGTCTTCCAGGCTCCTGGGCGCTGGTCGGGGCGTCCGCTCATGATCTCTTGGTGACGGGCGATGAGGTGATTGATCAGTTCGGCAGGATCAGCCGATGTGGCTGCACGACCGATCGGATCAACGACGCAGCGGTACGTGCCGAGGACGTCGTGGCCGTCGGCCGGCCGTTCGGCTGGCGGAGTGTTTGTTTCTACGATCCGGCGCGCTTCGTCAACGGTGAAGGTCGTGCCCTCGATGTAGTTGGAGAAGTAGCTCTCGTAGAAGGGAAGCTCACCAGGGGGGTCGATTCCGGGGAGCCATTCGGGAACTCCTGGAGGCGCCATCCGTTGGAGGGACTCGATTGCGGTGTCGAAGAGCCGCAATCGTCGCTCATCCCACGCTTCGCCGACGGTGACGGTTCTGAAGAGTTGGCCGGCACTTGGCCTCAGCGGCTCTACCCCGGCGAGTTGCTCGAATAGGGAGTCGATCGCCGTGATGTGTTCGGAGCGTCCCGTCGTTTCGGCTAGATCGCGGGCCTCGGCTCGGAAGCGGTCGGTGCGCTCGGGACCCCAAGCGATGTACTTGCCGGCGATCCAGTCCTCAAGCTCGTTCAGTGAGAGGGTTCGCGAGGGCCGGCCACTCCGGCTTCGGCTCGGTTCGAGGTTGTCGAGGAGTGCACGTGCCGGGCTGGACATGTAGAGGCCGTTGCTCCAGGGCAGGTCGGATTCGTAGGGGGTGTCTCGTCGGATTCTGATTTCGAGACCTGGGAGCTTGATCGAAGTGCGGGTTGTGTCGGCCGCGACCGTGAGCGTGTCGTCTCGAATCACTCCGTGGGTCGCTGCGGACCTGTCGACGATGACAGCTCCCGGCAGGTAGTGGTTGCAGATCTCTGACCAGTTCGCCCCGACGATCTCGTCTAGCGCCGATCTGAGGTCAGCCGTGTAGATGCGCGGCGCAATCCGCCGGATACGACCGTCGCCGACAGCCTTCGACAGCGTGGTGCGTGAAGCGACATCGTCGAAGAAGATCGTGAGCAACCCGGTAGGCCAGCGCGCAGATGCCAGTGCCATTTCTGAACAATATCGCCCCGAGAACGTCCATAGTGAACGTTTTTCCGATTTAGCGATCACAACTGGTGGTCAGATAGAGGCATAAGAGACAATTGCTGGTCAAAATTCAATCATAACAGCTGGCTGGACTCAGCTCTGTGACCATTCTGAAGGCCCCAGGTGCTACCATCGCCGAGGTGCGCTCCAGGCAGACCTCTCGCTACTGGCGAAGCTCCTGGTAGCAGACTTCAGGCTGAGGGGGACGGCTACTGGGACGCAGAACTATCGAAGAACTTCGCAACGAACGCGTCAACGCCATGACCAGTGCGGAGCGAGCCGAATTCGAAGAGGCGCTCGCCTCGGCCCGCGTGGCCATCAGGGTCGGCGAGATGGTGCGCGAGGCCCGCGAGGCAGCCGGAGTCGGCCAACGCGAGTTGGCTCGACGAATGTCCACCAGCCAAGCAGCAGTTGCCCGCCTTGAGGCCGGCGGCACCAGAGCCAAACTCACGACCCTGCAAAAGGCCGCTACCGCACTGGGCCTCGAATTGACCATCGACCTCGCGCCCACACACTGACGCGTCGCCGGATCAAGCCTCGCCCCACCCAGTCAAGAAGGAGGATCTCCATGCTTGCTCCAATCCTTGGAGCCTGCGCAAAACCGAGGGTGAATCAGGATCGCCTGCCCGGCTAGAGTGGGTCCGCAACTCCCCGAACTGAGAGCGGCATCGCGGTCGTGAAGGAACGGTTCGATACTCGGACGTGAAAGGCGTGAAAGAAGATGGACGTCGCGCTGGATGGCCGCTACCGCGCATCACTCAAGAATCTGGAGGCGGCTGATGCTCAGAGAGTCGAGCGGGCCGTGGAGAAGTACACCGAATGCCCAAACACCCCCTCGCTGAATCTCGAACTGTTGTCGGGGTCCGGCCGAAAGCGATTGTGGTCGATTCGAGCCTCTGAGAAGCTCAGGATCCTGCTCGCCCGACAGGGCTCCACGTCTGTTCTGATATGCGCGGGCCACCACGATGAGGTCTACGAACTCGCCAACCGGTCGAGGTTCGTCGTGCCGCAGGTCGGCAGTCCGCGTCTGTTCGATCGCAATCCGGTTCACAACGGCTCCGAATCGCGATCTGCGCGGCGAGAGGAGGTCATGCCCACGCGCCGACCAGTCAGCGACGAGCGTTCGATACTCGAACACTGGGAATCCTCTGAACTCGCCGAATCCGGATTCGATGATCGGCAAATCAGGATGCTTCGAGAAGCGACTGCCGAGAATCTGTTGGAGGTGTGGCCCGACATCGACGACGCAACGTTCGACCTGGTCGTTGAACTGATTGAGATGGATCCCCATGAATGGCGGCAGGGTCGACGTGTTGAGGACGAGACACGGGTCGATGAACGGTTCCGGCGCGCGATCGTTGAGCGGGGCGCCTTGGCCGGTCTCTCGTCGGTTCTGACTCCCGATGAATTCCGGAGGCTCGTTGAGTCACCCATCGAGGACTGGATGATCTTCCTGCATCCTGATCAGCGTGCGCTCGTTGACAGGCGATTCAACGGTCCAGCCCGCGTCAGCGGCTCTGCGGGGACGGGGAAGACCGTTGTCGCTCTCCACCGCGCCGCTGCCTCAGCAAAGCGACTGACCGGCTCGGCGGTCCACGACGCTGCTCCGATTCTCTTCACCACCTACATCAGGACGCTCCCGCCGGTGCTCGAGCATCTGTATTCGAGAATCCCTACTTCGGTACCGGGCGCAGTCGATTTCATCAACATCGACAAACTCGCCCGGCGCATATGTCAGGAGGCGGGCCAGCGGAAGAAGATCGACATCGGGAAGGCAGACGCAGCATTCAGAAAGGCGCGCCATCAGATCGTCAGGCCCGGCACGCCCCTTCACAGGCATTCGATCACCTACCTGCAAGAGGAAGTCAAATATGTGATCAAGGGCCGCGGCATCAGCTCACTCGAGGAGTACTTGACGATACAGAGAAGCGGGCGCCGCGTCCCCTTCTCGCCGTCCATGCGCAAACAGGCATGGTGCCTTCGCGAAACCTACGACCAGCTCCTGGCGAAGTCGGGCATCGTCGATTTCGAAGACGTTGTTCAGTCGGCGTTGGAGACTGCCCGTCGGGAAACGGCCCCGAGATACCGGGCTGCGATCATCGACGAATCACAGGATCTCACCCTGGCCGGACTGCAACTCGTGATCGCACTGACACAAGGAACCGAGACGCGCGACCTTCGCGACAGACTCCTGCTCGTAGGTGACGCCGGCCAGAAGATCTATCCCGGCGGATTCACGCTCGCCCAGGCGGGCATAGACGTCACGGGCAACAGTTCAGTCCTTCGTTTGAACTACCGCAACCCCCGCAGCGTCATCGACACTGCAACCGCCTGCACGCGCTCCGGCGCCGTCAACGACCTGGGCAACGAGTACCCACGCGCCGACGCAGACGCCACGACGATCCGAGATGGGGAGAAACCAATACTCCTCGGCCCTCTCAGCGTTACGCGTCAGATCGAACTGGTCGCCGAACACATCGGCAGGTTCTGCGGTGCCTGGGGTATGGCGCTCGGCGACGTCGGTGTGCTCGCCCCGAAGAATCAGATCGTGGGAGAAGCCCTGAGGGGTCTTGCTGGGTCTGGACTCGCCTGTCAGAACCTGAAGGACTGGGACGGTCGCCCCAGCGACAGCGTCAAGGTCGGGACCTTCCACAGAGCCAAGGGACTCGAGTTCAAAGTGGTGTTCCTGCTCGACATGGGTGAGTCGGTCTTCCCAGAACCAAGACGCCCCGGCCAGTCTGAGAATGAGTTCGCAGAACTGAAGGAGCTTCAACTCTCCCAGTTGTTCGTTGCCATGACACGAGCCCGCGACTCGCTCTACATGCTGTACCGCACCAGTCCCAACGAGGAGCTGCTCAACGCCTCGGACCATTTCGACCGCCAAGAACCCGAACTGACCGCCATTCCCTGATCGGATTTCTTGGCGCTGACGCTGACCCCAGCGATATCGCAACCGACGATTGGCCCACAAATTGTAGGGCAGTTGCTCCATAAACTGTAGGCTGCTCGATCCACTATATTACATCATGTTCTGCGAAACCGGCATGGCAAGCAAGTCGTCTAGTTCGAGATAGTTCACTCAGCCGTCCGCGAGCATGCTCAGCAGTTCCTCATGACGCTCGAGGTTCCGCTTGAGCATCGTCTGGAACTCCGGGTCACTGCGTTGACGCTCCACATGCTCGGCGAGGGCATCTCGAATGACGTCGCTCACGGTCGTCTCCTCAACCTCGGCTATTGCCCGCACCCTCTCCGCGAGCGTCTCATCGATACGCAATGTCATGCTCTTGGTGTGTCCCTGCGGTGTCATCGTCTCCTCCTCGGCAGCGCCCCGAGTAGAAAGATACCTCTTGGTAGCGAGAATGTGAGATACCAAGATATCTCAATGAGCACGCATTCAGACAGAGAGACGCTGACGACCGAGTTCAGAGCCGGATGTGAACCCTATGTTCATGGAGGGGAGCCATTTCCCACCCGATCGCCTCCTAAAACTGATATACCCCGCCATTCCCGGCGAAACCGGGAAGGCGCGGAGCAGTGGTTAAACCCTAGCAGATCGACACAGCTAAGCTGGCGCGATGATGGAGATCTGGACAAAAGACGACAAAGGCTGGAAGTTGAGCCCGCCCGAAGGGTTCGAAGATGAGGCAACCCTCCATGGCCTGATAGAGAAAAAACCGGAGATGTTGCAGCTGTCGGGCAAGCCGACGCTGTTCATTCTTGGTCGAGAAGTGTCGCTTGGTTCGGGCTACGCGGATCTCGTGGCAGTGGAGACATCGGGCCGACCGGTCATCGTCGAAGTGAAGCTCGCGAAGAACAACGAAGCTCGTCGCGCTGTCGTTGCACAGATTTTGGCCTATGCAGCGAATCTTCACGGCATGAGCCACGAACAGCTTGCAGACGTATTGCCCAAGGACGGACTGGAAGCGGTTCGCGAGGATGCTCCGGACGCTCAGGAATTCACTGACTCCCTAGACGAGCATCTTCGAGAAGGCAGATTCAGGCTGGTGTTCGTGCTTGACGAAGTACCACAAGAATTGATGACGCTGGTGGCCTACTTGGAACATGTCACGGACAAACTCTTGATCGACCTCGTTGAAGTCAATTCCTTCGAAATCGGCGGAACCTCGATCGTGCTACCTCAGCGGGTCACTCCAGAGCGCCACGAGGTGACCGTGGAGAACACCCGCAACCAAAGCTCCACGTCTCCCTACCGTGACGGTAGCGGCATATTCAAAGACTCAATCCGCCGAGCACCAGAGGGCACTCACGCGGATCTGCACCGTCTGCTGGAGTGGGCGGACAACCTCGAACAGCGGGGATTGGTCAGACTCCGAACAGCCATCGGCAAAAACAACAAGCGGTTCACCTTGCGTCCCGAGTTGGTTGACCAGGGAGTTGGTCTGCTCACACTGTGGAACGACAACGGAGCAGCAATTCAGTTGACCCGCAGCGTTTTCGAACGGAACGCCCCGAGCTTCATTGAACGGATCGAGGAACTCACGAAGACTACGATGGGTCAAGGAAACACGGTCGGAGAGTTCAACGACGAACTACTACTTGCTCTGACCGAGGCATACGAACACGCCGCCAATGCCCAGTCGGGATGATAACTGACCTGCTATAGCTGCAGAACCTGCACTCTTGCGGGGAGATCTCGCCCGCGGGAAAGCAGGGCCACCACTCGTTCGACAAACAGGTTGCTGGGTTGTAGGCACCCGCCACACCGTTGACCGAGCCCGGGAGCCCCCGTCGACCGGGAGCCGAGCAGGATCGTGAACTCACCCCGATCCCGGGCTCGTCGAGATGCTCGCCTAGTCCGACTCCTGTCACACTGTGTGCCTAGAAATGGGGCCTCTTGACAGGATTATTAGCACAATTAAACTATAGTCTGCGCAGAAACTAAACGCTAGAGCCGATCTGTGTGTCCATCTGATGCAAGAACGGTCAGGAGACAAGGAGTCCGAATGCTTCTTCGCTTTGAGGTGGAGAACCACCGGTCCATCCGGGAGCCGGTCGAGTTGTCGATGATCGCGATCGACAAGGACCGCGTCGCGGCCCGCCATATTGAGGGCATCGGCGACGAGCAGGTGCTGACGGTCGCGGGAATCTACGGTGCGAACGCTTCGGGCAAGACCAACCTGATCGACGCGCTGGCGTGCCTGTCGAAGGCGGTAAGACTGTCGCTGTACACCCGGGGAGAGGCGCTTACCGTTGATCCGTTCGAGTTCGCACCCGAACCAGGGCCGACAACTTACGGGGTCGATCTGGTCGTCAACGCTGCCCGCTACCGCTACGAGTTGCAGGTGGACGAGTCCGGAGTCGTCTCCGAGGCTCTGTACAGCTACCCGCAGCGACGTCGCCGAACGCTGTTTGAGCGCCAGGGAGATGACCTGACCTTCAGGCGCGGCACGCGACTGACTGGCGGCGGGCGCGAATTGATCACTCCGACGACCCTGGTCATGTCCGTCGCCGACCGCCTGACCGAGGAGATAAGCGCCGTTGCGATATGGCTGGAGAACATCGAATTCGTCGACTACTGGCCGCGGTCGATAATCCCCAGAGTGTTCAAGGATGCCCGCGTTGGGGCACGATGGACCGCCGAGGATCACCAAGAGGGCCTCTACGACCTGTTCGAGGAATCGCCCTCGCGTGACCGGCGCAGCGGTGAAGACGCGCCACCCGGCAGTCACACCCAACGGCGCGATCTGGCACTCTCGCTGCTCAAGTTCGCCGACCTGGGCGTCCGGGATGCAGAGGTGACCGAGGACAAGACTGCCACCAACCCCGACGGGCGCCGATTGAGGCTCTTGCACGACGTCTCGGGCAGTCTGCTCCCCTTGGAGTTGGCCGAGGAGTCCGAGGGGACCCTCGCCTGGCTCCGCCTGATGCCGGAACTGCTTCGGGTTCTCGCGAACGGAGGGCTCATCGTGGTCGACGAGCTCGACTACAGCCTCCACCCCGCGATATCGAGCAAGCTCGTAGAACTGTTCCACGACCCTGCGACCAATCCGCGTGGCGGCCAGATCATTTTCACAACCCACGACACGAGCCTGCTCGGCCATCTGAACCGCGACGAGGTGTGGATCACCGAAAAGAGGCCCGATGGGAGTACAGGCCTGATTGCACTGTCTGACTTCCGCGGAACGAATGTCCGTCGTTCCACGAACCTCGAACGTGCTTACCTTCAAGGCCGTTTCGGTGCCGTGCCGGTGGTTGATGAGTTCCAGTTGCGCGCCGATTTGAGCGTCTCGCAAGACTGACTATCGCGCGGGACCGACAAGACCGAACATGCCGGAGATAGGAGCACGATAGACACAACCACGGCGACATCGTAGTGATCGTCGCGGGCTCTGATCGCTATGTCGAGGGCCATCAGGACATCGATGCCCTTCTCCTCAGCCCGCCACGCTGTCGGCTGGCCCATGGTCCAAGCCTTCGGTTGGTAACGCAGGGGGCGGCTTATGACCCTTGCGAGCGAATGGGCCTTCCACGAGTCGAATTGTCGTGCGGACCCGGCTTGTGAATGCGGACCGCTCTTTAGGCCTGGCTTCCCCCGGTACACGTACACCGCGGTGAGTTCACGAGTTGGGTCAACCTTCTCTCCGAGTTGCGTTAACGGGCGCTTCTGCTATATAAGAAGTGCTTGCCAAGCGCGCATGGTTACGGATCCAGTCCGTCTGCTCGCGTGATCGGCACTCAAACTGGCTCGTCACATCACTCGTCCCCATGGCTCTCGGTTGCTGTTACACGATGTCCAAAGCGAAGCCACCTAGACCCCAGGTGTCGCACTTTGAGTCAGCGGGGATCTGCTTCGGTGCTGGGTTAGTCGTAGTTGATGTATTGCGAACGTCGTTGCATGAACTCCCGCAGGTCCGGCAAGTCCCGTGCAGGTTGCCGGTTCATTTCTTCCCACTCGCGGCGAGCCTTGGCATCAAGAGGAAACACTGTCTGATCTGGGAGTTCTCGACGCTGCTCAAGCGACTGACTCGCAACGGACGGCAGCAGCCTCTCCTCTGTTGTGTCTGCGAGCCTGCTCTTCTCTGCCATTGATGCTGTTCTTCGGTTCACGTCTTTCTCCTCAGCTTGATGCTACTCCAGGGGTGACGGCAGAACACCCGCAACCCCGGTCAATGGACGTTCGCGACCTGTGCTGGCTCTTAGCCTGGATCCAGGCTAAGCAGACGTTCTCATGAGTTGGTTCCCGGTCTTGGTGTCGACGTAGGCGAAGCTCTGCGGGGGACGGAAGTTCCTCGGACTTGCCCGGAGGTCTTGGAGAGGGATCGGCCGGCTGAGCGTTTGTGGATCGGAAAGCGTGAGGGCCGTGCCTTTGGTCACACCCTCGAAGTACTGCTGGAACTCATCGAGGGACAAGTCTGATCGTGGGCCGTGCTTGCGCCACAGGGCTGCGAGGCCAGCGGACCGGACGCTAGTGATCACGCATGTTCCAACCAGCGCACGCACCGGCGACGCGGCATACAACAGAGCACGCGTCGGAACCACGATCTTCGGCACGGTGCGGCGCAGTTCCACAGTCTTGGCACCAGCGAGGATGGCCTCCGCGAATCTGGGTTTCAGCGACAGCACAACCATCCGGTCTTGGTCAAGCCCGTAGAAATCGTTGCTCATTGCGGCCCCATTCCTTCCTCGTAGAAAGCGCGGACATAATTCTCGTCAATTCTGCGCGTTGTTATGAAGTATGAATTCTGGTTCATGCTGTCACAGATCTCTCGTGAACGGGCAATCGAGACTGGTTCGGTGAACATCTCCGTTTGGCTGAACACCAGTGCGGTGGCCTCCGAACGACCTGTCCGCTTGGAGCGTTTGGCGGTTTCGATGACCTGGTGTTCGTCAAGCACTCCGTAGTGGCGATAGCGGCGGTAGAGCCGACGCGGGGCTCCCGTCTCAACTTCGTCCAACCACGACATGGCTCTCATTCCCCCGCGAGACCCCCCACCAGAAACCCACCAGATGATCCTCGCGGGCGCCTCAACTGACCGACGAGGCGACATGTAGTAGACGTTGTCACGAGCGGCGGCTGCGCGGCGATGCTGTTCGAACAGCCTTCGCTGTGGCTCTTCGTACCCGAGGATCACGCGAGCGTATTCGGGCTTGATCGGGACCATATAGCACGGAACGCCACCGGTGAAGATCTTTGCTGGCCACGCGTACAACTCAAAATCGCGGACAATATGCACATTCAGCCGATCCCATCCGATGTGTTCCAGTTCCTCCGGCAACGGGTCGCCAGGGCCGAGTACGCCAGTCCTAACCGCTGCCTTCCATGCCGACCCCTCCGCTCTGAATCCCTCGTCGCGTAATGCCCGGTCGACGGGTGAACGTGTCTGATCGTCCACCACGATGGTGGCCGGACCGTCTGCGGACACGATGGTGCGGAGGTGATGAACCATCTGCCTGGCCGCCGCCTTCGACAGCGCTCCAGGTGCACTGCGGAGGGCCGTGACGGTGACTTGAGCACCATCGCGGTACATCGCCCCAAGTGCCAGGTGTTCCTCGTCGTCGGACATCAACTGCTCGATGCGACCCGACGGTTGAGCGGTGACGACGCTCAGACGCCGGCGCAAGTCTGTCGGACGCTCACCAAGATATTCGTGGCAGTAGACCGACAACGCCGTGTTCGATGGAATCTCTGAAACAGCGGACACAGACCAACCCGAGACAGCGATAGATCGCATCTGGCGTTCATGCTCGCCGCCGAATTCTTGCAACCACAACAGAAAGTCATCTGGCCTAACGAGGCCCAGGCCGGTCAGTCGCTCGATGTGCTTCGCCTGCCGTACGTTGCTCCTTGTCAACGCAGAGGTGAGTCAGCGAGATGTCGCGCGTCTTGACCCTCTTCGCGTAGAGCGCGTAGCCCTTGACTTCGCCTTTCTCCACAAACGCGAGCACTCTTCCCTCAGACGCAGCCTGTTCGATCGCAGCGAACGGCAAGTGACCCAAGGTCCTGCTATTGGCATTCCCGAGTTCCACGACCCGTCCGTAGTGCGGTGAGTCAGGGCTGACTTCCTCGATCATCGCCTGCCCTCCGCGTTTCGTTCGATGGCGCTGCACGGACGATGGGCCGTGCGGCCGTACGGTTCAAACATCCACGCCACGGTAACTGTAGCGTATGACAGTTTGACTTCGAACTAGCCCGTCATCAGCAACGCCGGACTTGCTGAATCAGAGGCCTGGTTGCGGGCTCGGCCACTCCAACCTAGGCTGCAACCTCTGCGCGACCGATGCGTGAGACGAGAGAGACTCGCGATGGCAACGTCCGTGGAGGCCCTTGATGAAAGCGACCGAGGCGAAGCTCCTTGAGTTTCTGAGCCGATCGCCTCAGTTCGCGATCCCGATCTATCAGCGGACCTACAGCTGGACGGAGCCCGAGTGTCGACAACTCTGGGACGACATACTCCGTACCGGGAACGACGATCAGATTGCTGCGCACTTCGTCGGGTCTATCGTCTACATCGAAGAGAGCATGTACCAGGTTATGAGCCGGTCACCGCTCCTCGTTATCGATGGGCAACAACGTCTCACGACTGTCATGTTGATCCTCGAAGCCCTGGCCAGGCACCTTGGGGACGGAGAACCGATGGACGGGTTCTCCCGAGAGAAAATCCGCACCTACTACCTACTCAATCATCTGGAAGAAGACGAGCGTCGCTTCAAGTTAGTGCTTACGCAGACGGACAAGGAGAGCCTTATCGCGCTGCTTCAACAGCGTCCGCTGCCGACGGAAGCAGCGCTCCGCGTCAAGGAGAACTTCGAGTTCTTCGAACATCAGATCGCTGATCTAGGTGGCGAGCTCATTGCGCTGTGCCGGGGCCTCGCAAAGCTGATGGTCGTCGACGTTGCGCTCAGCCGGGAGCAAGACAATCCACAGCTCATTTTCGAAAGCATGAACTCGACAGGACGAGCGCTCAGTCAGGCAGACCTGATTCGCAACTTCGTATTGATGGGACTCGAACCAGCGAAGCAGACACGAATCTACGAAGACCATTGGCGACCGATGGAGCTCGCCTTCGGACAGGATGCCTACGGCACCCACTTTGACCGATTCATGCGCCATTATCTGACGCTGAAGACTGGCGAAATTCCCAAGGTCGGGAAGGTCTACGAGGCGTTCAAGAAGTACGCGTCTCGACCGACGATCACGCGAGACGGCATCGAGCTGCTGGTCACCGACATCCATCGATTCGCTGGCTACTACTGTTCGATAGCCCTTGGTCGGGAGTCCCCAGGCCGCCTCAACGAAGCCTTCCGAGACCTGCGCGAGCTCAGAGTCGGTGTCGCTTACCCCTTCCTCCTTGAGCTCTATTCCCATTATGACAAGGACCAATTGAGCGAGGCCGACTTCTACACGGCGGTTCGGCTAGTTGAGTCTTACGTGTTCCGTCGCGCAGTCTGCGGCATCCCAACGAACTCGCTAAACAAGACGTTTTCGACGTTTGGTCGCGAACTCAGAAAAGACAGTTACCTGGAGAGCATCAAGGCCCACTTCCTCCTGATGCCGTCCTACCGCCGGTTTCCGCGAGATGACGATTTCAAGCGTGTACTTCAAGAGCGAGACGTTTACAACTTCCCGAGGAGTAGCTATTTGCTTCGTCGGCTCGAGAATCATGAGCGTAAAGAGCGCGCGACCGTTGACGAGTACACAATCGAACACATCATGCCCCAAAACGTTGACCTCTCCGCGACGTGGAGAAATCATCTCGGGCCAGAATGGGAACAGGTACACGAGAAGTGGCTTCACACACTCGGCAACTTGACACTAACGGGCTATAACTCGGAGTACAGCAACCGCCCATTCACAGCGAAACGGGACATGGAGGGCGGATTCAGGATGAGTCCCCTCAGGCTTAACCAAGACATAGGATCGCGGGAGCGCTGGGATGAGCGAGCGATTCGGGACCGTGCCGCCGGTCTTGCGGACCTTGCCGCAAGCGTCTGGGGAGAGGTGCAACTCCCTGACGAGAGGCTTGCCCAATACCGACAGCAACCGGACCGTCGGCCGCCTGGGAACTACACGATCAAGGACCATCCACACCTCGACCCGGAGAGCCCTGTCCGCCCGTTGTTCGACATGTTCCGGAAAGAAGTGCTAGATCTCAGTCCAGTGGTCACCGAGGAGTTCCTCAAGCTTTACGTCGCCTACAAGGCGGAGACCAACTTCGTTGATGTCATTCCACAGGCTTCCCAGTTTCGCCTTTCGCTCAACCTCCGCTTCCACGAGTTGCACGACCCAAAGCGCCTTGCTACAGATGTCACCAACCTCGGGCGCTGGGGGAACGGCGATGCGGAGATAAGGCTAAGCGAGCCGGGAGAGTTGCGGTACGTGATCGGACTCGTCCGCCAAGCGTTCGAGAAGCAGATGGGCAACGGGGACAGCGACACCTGAGTTCCGCTTGGTCGGACCCTGTCATATGGGCCGCCGGGGTGTGGCAAACACGGACGTTGTCCCCTTTGTGACGGGTTTGGGGGTGGCGCATTCCTGCGCGACTTCGAGAGACTGGCAACCCAGCAACGAGACAGATGCGACAGCAAACGCGAAGCGCCGCATACAGTCAGTTGTTCTGGGGTAGTGTTTGTTTCGCTAAGGGGTGGTTTCGCTTGAACCATGCGGAATGGTCAGGGTTCGGTAGAGGTTGGCTAGGAAGGTGGCCATCTGTTCGCGGGTTACCGGGTCTTTGGGTGAGTAGGTGGTGCTGCTGGTGCCGGTGGTGATCCCAAGCCCGAAAATACGGCCGATATCAGCAGACGCGAACGAGGCTTCGTCAACATCGGTGAACGGCGTTTCCGTTACGGGAGCCGGTGTTCCGCTCAATTTCTCATACAAGCGAGCCAAGAACGAAGCCATCTGCTCACGGGTGACCGTAGCCTTCGGGGAGTAGGTTGTGCTGCTGGTGCCGGTGGTGATCCCAAGCCCGAAAATACGGCTGATGTCGTCAGACGCGAACGAGGTTTCGTCAACATCGGTGAACGGAGTTTCCGTAACCGGGGCGGGCGTTCCGCTCAATTTCTCATACAAGCGAGCCAAGAACGAAGCCATCTGCTCACGGGTGACCGTGTTCTTCGGGGAGTAGGTTGTGCTGCTGGTGCCGGTGGTCACACCAAGCAAGAAGATGCATGCAACGTCATTGTGAGCAAAAGACGACTGAGGAACATCGGTAAACGGTTCAACCTCAATCGTCGCATCAAGTTCACACAAAGCTTCCCGAACAGGACGCACAAACGCCACATCACCTGTACCGGGATCAATCCCATCATCTGGATATGAATCGGTGTCGTCTGGGTCTGCGTCGTCTGGGTCTGCGTCGTCTGGGTCTGTGTCTGGGTCGTCTGTGTCTGTGTCTGTGTCTGCGTCTGGGTCGTCAGTGTCGGGGTCGAGGTCGTCAGTGTTTGCGTCGTCAGTGTCCGGGTCGTCAGTGTCCGGGTCGGGGTCGAGGTCGTCAGTGTCTGGGTCGTCAGTGTCCGGGTCGGGGTCGTCAGTGTCCGGGTCGTCAGTGTCCGGGTCG
>MKWU01000932.1_pt1 | contig 53694 bp, 56 predicted proteins | sample 809101 | NCBI WGS metagenome assembly MKWU01 (sample SAMN05860141, study PRJNA318959) | sponge metagenome | host: Aplysina aerophoba | place: Slovenia: Piran, Adriatic Sea, Gulf of Piran | collected 2013-05-07 | reverse complement strand
ATCGCCGTGTCGACAACCTTGCCATGCGATAATTCAGCCATTCAATTTCCAGTCTTTGCACGAGGATTCGAATTCATACTCGTGGTCTGCAAGCAATAATCGGCGGTGTTGATTTCTCAAGGGACCTAGCCCGAAGGCTTTTCTAGCGGCACTATCGGAAAAAACCAAATTCCGGAAGTTTCACTCCGTATTCCCGTTCGAATTTTAGTCCATGGCATGGACTTAGGACGGCTATAGCGCTTCAATATGGACTTGCGGGCTAATTTGCCATCGAACCAAAAGACGAGTAGAAAAACCTTAACTAAATTTTCGCATCGCTTGCGCAAATTGCCTTGGGGAATTTGGGCGTGCGCGTTTGCGGCCAAGAAGGAATACATTGTGCAGGCTAAAAATAATTTCTTTTTCCGCGCGGCTTGGAAGGCAGGCGTCTTCAACTTCATTCCGATAATTTTTTTAGCTCTGGCATTGGCATCTTGCAGCAGCGGCGTAACTCGCCCCGGCCTGTCGGAAAACACGCTTGACGTTGAACAGGCTCGAAAGGAATTGGCTGCAACCGGGTCTGAATTGAATCCGACGCGAAATCTCGATTCCAACCAACAAGCCATGGAATTTTCTCGAGCATTCAATAAAGTTCGACCCGCTGCAATGCGAGTCTGCTACCGCCTGCGGGCGCAAAACTGCGATGCCGTGGAATCGCTTTATCCGGAAATCATTCAAGACGACTCGTTCAATGCGTATGCGGACATCAACAACAAAATAGGTATGCACTCCGGGCTATTGAAACGAGCCGGTTCGGACGAAGAGATCGCGTTCGTCCTTGCGCATGAGTACGGCCATATAATGGGGGCGCATCCTGCTACGAAAATGCAGAACGCCTCGGCCGGAGCGCTGTTCGGCACCCTAATAGGCTTGGTAGCGGATGCATCGCTGTGCGATTCAGCGGAATCGTGCGATTACGGAATGACCCAGACTTTAGGCCAGACCGGGTTGGCAATCGGTGCCGTAGCCTACTCCGAAGACCAGGAACTTGAGGCGGACTACTATGCCGGGCTGATTTTAGCGGATGCAGGAATCGATCTGGAGGCCGGAAGCGAATCTCTAACCAGAATTGCTCTGATGGCAAATGAAGGCGGCAGCAATGCTTCGGCCTTTAGCTCGATGCTTCGAACCCACCCCTTGGGCGATAGGAGATTAGCGCGCTGGACGGTTAATCGGCGCGCCATGGAATATGCAATCGCCAGAAATCTCGGCTCCGATGAACTTTATATTCAAGACGCCGCGCAACAAGCCTCAGATGGAGACGGACAGAGTCCGGTTGCTTGGGTCAATCCGAAAACCGGAAGCAGCGGCTCCGTACGAGCGGACGGAGAATGGACCACCGAAGCGAGGCGGGTTTGCAGGCGAACAATCTGGACGAACGACAATAGAACCTTGGAAGCTCGCTTGCGAAAGGGAATATTGAACGTCTGCAAATCTTAGCATAATTCATTTGATATCCGGGATTCAGGTGCATGCTCGAACCCGGAATTGGCCGATTGGATGGCGTATCGAATGAACGAATTTAACCGGGAGGAATTCTGTGACTGAAATCACGCAATACGGAGCCGCGACAAATATTCCGCTATCGCCCGCCTTGCGGGCAGGCAATCTGATTTTCGTTTCGGGCCAGGTTCCGGTCGACGACGACGGCGCCGTCGTCGAGGGCATTGAAGCTCAAACACGCCTTGTCTTGGAAAAGGTTAGGGATTTGCTGGCCGAGGCGGGCGGTTCAATGGATAGAGTCGTTAAGACGACCGTATTCCTTACGGATAAGGAAGATTTCGCGGCCATGAACAAGGTATATTCGGAATTCTTCCCCGGAACGCCTCCGACGCGCTCAACCATTCGCTGCGAACTCATGATCGACATTAAAGTCGAGATCGAGGCGATCGCCGCGCTTTGAACCTGCGGAACAAGGATCTGCTTGCAGCGTGCGAATCGGCGAAAAAATTCAGCGGGAATGCCCGTATCGTCGAGATATTGTTGTTTACGCCGGAATACTTTGATTTATTCCTTGTGCGTGAGAGGCTTGGCTTGATGCGCGGGGTGCGCTCGGCCCGGCCGGCAATCGAATGAATCCAGGGCAGAAATGAATACTGTTTCGTTTTCCCAAATGAAATTCGGCACGAAGCGGGACTACGAATTGCTTGCCGAAAAAGAGAAGCCGTACTTCGCGCTGACCGCCGACAGGATTCTTGGCGAACTCGAAAGGCACGGCGAGGACACGCTTTCCGGCTACAAGATCACAAGGCTCCAGCACGGGCTGCAGGCTGCAACTCGCGCGTGCCGGGACGGCGCCGACCTCGACTGGATCATCGGCGCGCTTCTGCACGACATCGGCGACGGGCTCGCTCCGCAGAACCACGACAGATTTTCCGCGGAGGTCATCCGCCCGTTCGTTCGGGAAGAAGTGACTTGGGTTGTCGAACACCACGGCATTTTTCAATTGCTTTATTTCGCCGACCACTACGGGTGGGACAAGAACGCTCGCGAAAAGTACCGCGACAACATTTATTTCGATTCATGCTCGGAATTTTGCGAGCGATGGGACCAATCCTCGTTCGATCCGGAATATCAAGAGGAAGAATTGGCGTACTTCGAAACCATGCTTCGCGAAGTATTCAGCCGCACGGCCTACAGCCCCGAAATTATTCAGAAAGGCGTTGTCAGGGGATTGCCGCCGCAACCGGATTAACGGCGCCGCGAGTTGAATTCTAGGATTGCTACCGGTCAGGCATCGCCGAACAGGGCATCTTTGACAAGCCGGTGGAAGTGGTGAAGCGCGTGTTCTCCCCGGCCGGTTCTCTGCGGTTCCGCGATAACGGGGCCTTGGCTGTAGCCTTTGGATTTAAGGCCTCTTTGAACGCTTTCGCACAGGGCGACATCTTCGGGCATGAGCGTGTTGGAAACATAGTCGTCCCTGCCTTGATCGCTTTCGCCCGACACCGAGTACGAAATCCCCGTGAACAATGTCGTGTCCCGCCCGGACGGCCGGATAGCCGAGATGTTGATTTCTTCGGGCCCGGGCATGACATTCAAGGTGGTATTCGGCCAAAGGAACCAGAACGCGGATTCGCAATGCTCTTTTGGATCGAACGCGTAAGCGGAGTTTTGGATTCTCAAATCGTCGCAAAGTTGACGCGCCCAAAGGCCGAACGTATCGTGCCTATAGTTGTCCATGCAATGAATTTCCGAGAATGCGGGATGGGCATGGTCGCAGTGGTAGCATTCGACGTAATTATCCACGACAACCTTCCAGCCGGCATTGATCTCGATCTGCCCTTCGCCGTACGTTCCCGTTGGCGCTACATTGCCGAGAAACGGAACTCTCTCGCGGACATCCTCTTCCAAATCTCCCGCAAGGCTGGAAAGTGAATCGGCATTCGGATCAAGATTTACAAACACGCAATCGAGAAACACTTCCGTTCGAACTTCCTTCAGCGAATAGTCTTCTCTGCGGAAATCGGCGCGGCCGCCTGAACGCGGGGCTCCGCGTAGTCTGCCGTTCGTTTCGAATGACCATGCATGGTACGGGCAAACTATGACGCTGGAAATGTTTCCGGTTCCGTCGGGCAGGAGTTCATGCGCGCGGTGCTGGCACACATTGTAGAATCCGCGCAGAATTCCGTCCTGTCCCTTGATCGCAAAAACGTTTTGATCGCAGATGCGAACGGTTGCGTAGTCGCCGGCTTCCTTGAAACAGCTCAGGTGGCCGACCAACTGCCATGACCTGTAGAATATGCGCTCCTTTTCGAGTTCATAAATCTCCGGGTCGGTGTATAGCTTCGATGGCAGAGTAAACGACTCTTCCGCGATTTCGGTAAGCGGTTTCCGGAATGACTGGAGAAGTTGCGAATCTACTCCAGCGGAATGTTCGTCCAGCATTTTCTCTCCTTCCGCGAATAAAGACTTCGAATCTCGCCGCCCGCCAAACAATGGAACTCTCGGTCACCTCACATTGCGGCGATACTAAAGATACAACCGAAATCCATTGCCGGAAACCCGTAATCGTCGCTTAAGCTGTCCTTGGCGCTAGCTTTCCGAGATGACTATTCGCTGCTCGTGATTCGGCCTCCAGTCGCAAGGTTAATCTTCGCTCAGCAATTTTCCTTGAATTTCGTGTCGAATTTATCAAAACGGATTTGAATGATTTTTCATGACCGGAACATGTCCAGCCAATCAGGCACTTCTGGAGGAACCCCAGACATTTGCAGCTTTTGTTGCGGCAAGCCGATAATCGCCTTGAATTTAGCCGGGTGCAGCTGATGCTTGTCGAAAGCAGGAATGCGGCGGCATCGGTTCCTGCGGAATCGATTGCGCATCGGAATCGCAAAGCTAGCCTTGCAACATTCATTGACCTTTTCTGCGGGATTGGCGGCTTTCACTATGCCGCCGAATCACTCGGGCTGCGGTGCGTGTTCGCCAGCGAAATCGATGAAAACGCATGCTTGCAATACGAGCATAATTTCGGGCATCGGCCTGAGGGCGACATTACAAAGATTGAGACCAGCCGGATTCCCGACCATGATATTTTGTTTGGCGGTTTTCCCTGCCAGCCCTTTTCAATAATCGGCAAGCAGGATGGCTTCGCCGACAGGCGGGGAACCCTCATTTATGAAATTGTCCGAATTCTAAAGGGGAAAAAACCTCATGCGTTCGTATTGGAGAATGTAAAGCAGATTGTTTCGAACAACGAGGGCGGAACCATGCGCGCCATTCTGTCCGCTCTTTCCGCCGCCGGCTATGATTGCGATATGAGAGTTCTAAATGCGCTGGACTACGGTCTGCCGCAGAAACGCGAACGCGCAATTATCGTAGGATTTCGTAAAGGCTTGGAAGCCCCTTTCAGTTGGCCGGAAAGAAAAAGGAATTACAAGCCGCTTGCCAAGATACTGGAAACCAACCCTGACCAACGACACTATGTAAGCGAATATATCCGCGAGAGGCGCAAAGCCAGTCATTCGTCCCCCGAAACGCCGTCGATCTGGCACGAGAACAAGGGCGGTAATGTCAGCAGCCACCCGTTTTCTTGCGCTCTGCGAGCAGGAGCCTCCTATAATTACTTGCTCGTGAACGGAGAACGACGGCTAACGCCGCGCGAACAGCTGCGCTTGCAGGGGTTCCCTGAGCGATTCGAAATTATTGGCAGCGATAGCCAGATCAGAAAGCAAACAGGCAACGCCGTTCCTGTACCGATGATTCGCGCCGTAATTAAAGAAGTACTTCGTGCAGCCGGGCAAAGCGCGTAGCGGCTTCAAGGAAACGAGCATAATTCTCTCGGAGATTCCCCCTATCCCGTTATTCAAAAAATCGGGGAACGCAATGTTCTTCGAAAAGCGGCGGGACAGGACAATATTTCCGACAACGAGTGTCCCTAATTTTTCCGAGGCAATCGGCAGGCAAGATCCGAATAGGCCATGGGGCGCGGCCGAGTTCATTTGGAACGGCTGCCGCCGGTCTGCCAAAACTGTCCAGAATCCCACGCCTAGTCCACATGCGAATTGGCTTTCGCGAGTTTCTCGCGTAGCTTCTGCCGGGCCGCTCGCGCCAGCGGTATGCGGTAACCGCCTCTCGGAGATGAAGTAATGCGGTCTGGACGGCTTCGCCGCCGCCGACCTAGCCGAAAGCGGCGGCCTGGGGCAGGATGGACGCAGCTCTTGGGCGAAACGCTCTTAGGACAGGGCTCTGACCGAGTCGGTTCGAATTTGCCCAGAATCCGAGGCTAATGCCGATGGCCGTAGGTGGTCGGGGCAGTTGGATCATGGGTTTGCTTGCGCAAAAATACATGAGACGACATAGCCAGCAGCGGATTCGTTGGGCCTGACCGGGGTTTCACTCGAGCCTTCACCTCCCGAATCCAGATTATATTCGGGCAGCCCGTTCCGGGGGAAGGATTCCGAGGATGTCGCGGAATTTCCCGTCGGATAAGCCTTACTCGCCGAGCCTGCGGATTTGCGCCCAAGACATGGGAAAGCTCTCGCCGATCACGCCGGAGATAATTCCGGTGGACGGTGCGGTTCCCGGTCAGCCCGTTGCCGACTTCGGCGATCTCCCGTTCTTCCTTCACAGGAAGATTGGAAAACGGGCAGGCAGCGGTCGGGTCGGAGAAATCACAAACAGGTCCGGTTCGCCGTCCGATAGGCCTTCAGATCATCACTGAGCCGAAGCCCGGGCTGCGGATTACTTTATAACTGCGGATCCAGAGGCGCAAAATCCTATGTCGCGTTATGTACCTTTGTACAGATATGGTAAACGTTCGGTCGAGCGGTGGCGATCCGTTTTCGTTGTCCGGCTGTCTATCCCGACTTCCGCCGATGCCCTGGACGCTGCCGTGAACGGTTGTCCGGAGCGCGCGCCGCGCGGACTGCGCAATCGTGCCGGGGTTCCCCAAATACCGTGAACGCGGGAACCGCCAATTGCTTTATTTAATGTGGTTGCTCATACCCTCGATGCGCTTCTCGGCGAACCGCCTGCGCCACTTGCCGACCGTGTGCTCGTGCACCCCGATCCGCCCGGCGACCTCCCTGCTTCGGAGCCCTTCGGCGCAGAAAAGGATGATTCTGCAGCGGTCCGACAGCGACCTCGGCACCTTGTGATTGCGGACATGCGCCTCGAGGAATTCGCGCTCCTCGTCGCTCAGAACCACTTCCACCGCATTGACTCTCATCGAATCCGCCTCCACGATGATGCCGTTCGACGATTTGATAGCAACGATCATTACAAGAGACTAGGAGAGGATTTGGCGTAGGGTGCCGAATTGACCGTGCTTCGGCGATTTGTCAAACTCGACACGAATGAACCGATACGAATTTGCGTTGGCGCTTGATGCAAGCCGCCGTCGTCGCGGAAAGCGCGCGCGGCACTTGGATTGTGACTGCACCGAGGCTGCACCAGGCGGGCACCAAGGTCGTCAAAATCGAGGAGGCCGGCGTCGCCGTCAGGACAAAATGGCTTGGTTCGGTCGTCACCGAATGCGAACAGCACGTGGCAAGAGGAGCATACCATGAGGTACTACATGACCGGCGCGACCGGTTTTTTGTCCGCCTATGTCGTTCGCGATCTGGTGAAAGAGGGGCATATGGTGGTGGTGACCGATATTGCCCCGCACCCGGAATTCGTGGCGGACATGGTCGGTGATGAAACACTCATGAGTCAGGTCTCTTTCGAGCGTCTCGACGTGACCGATCTGGGCGCGATGATCCTGTCGATGAAGCGGCACAAGCCCCAGCGGGTCATCCACATGGCAACGCTACTGGGTGCCGCCAGTGATGCCAACCCGGGCTTGGCCATCCGCGTGATTCAGGGTGGTACCTACAACATCATGGTCGCCTGCGTCGCGCTGGACGTCGAGAAACTCGTCTACGCCAGTTCGGCCAACGTAACCGGCCTGCCGCATCTCTTCGAAGGCAACGAGGTGCCGAACGACGCGTTTCTGACTTCGGCCGACTTCTACGGTGTTCAGAAGATCGGCACCGAGCACCTGTCGCGTTTGTTCAAGGACAAATACGGCCTCGATTCTACCGGCCTGCGCTACATGTCAATCTATGGCTATGGAAAGGCGTTCAATGCGGCCCGCGGCAGCCTGTCGCCCTTCCATACTGAACTGATCGACAACCCTGCATCGGGCAAGCCTGGCAAGGTGCCATACGGCGACGCGCTCTTGGACTGGCTCTATGTCGAGGACGGCGCCCGCGCCACGGTTCTGGCTGCCAATACGCCTGACACTCCGTCGCGGGGCCTGAACATCTGCGGCCAGCGTGCCACGGTAAACGAAGTCGCCGTAACTGTGCGGAAATTCCTGCCTGACGCGGAGCTTGAGGTCGCGCCAGGCGACTGGAATTTCCCGCCGTATCTCTACGATGCCAAGACGACGGAAAACGAGATCGGCTACACGCCGGAGTACTCGCTCGAGGTAGGTCTGCGCAAGAACATCAACATGCTGCGCGCACGCAACGGCCTGCCGGAAGTCTGAGCGCGGCGCCCATCGAATAGGTAGAACTCGGCGCTTTGGGGCCGCCCTCCCCAGCTTGTCGCCAAGACCTCGCAGGAAAATCTGCGGAAATCCCGCGTCGCGCCACATTCGCCGGAGACGCCTCATGACCCATGAGGCGAGCTGGGTCGACGTCAGAAAGCCCGAGTTTTCCTACCTGACTCAGGTGCTCGAATCGGACAAAGCGCCGGCTCAGTCACGACGGCAATCCTCTCTGGCCGTTGACCCATGCCTAGGCAGATGCGATTTCCCTCAGCGCGTTCGCCAAAACTGTCAGCGGTAAAATTACAGGGCAATTCAACCTAGCTTGGAATTTCCGCTTCAGCTCTTTGCCGAATGTTGTACAGTCAAATACGACGTAGTCGGGCGCGATTTCCACCAATTCGTCTAGAAACACGTTCAGTTCCTCATCTGAAGGCTCCGGACCGAAGGATTTGGTAGTGAGGTTGCCCGAGTATCCCCGCCATCTATTCACTACATCTTCCGGCAAATCATCAGGATGCGTTATGATCACGCCCTGACCCTTTGCATTTATTGCCGAAAGGAAGTTGCGCACCAGCCGCCGAATTTCCAGATACATGCCGTCAAATTCGTAACCTGACCAAGGCTCCGTGCAGAGAACTGTTGCGACCTGAGCGCCCTGTCTTTCGAAATGCCTGAGCGCCTTCGGAATTCCGGCGTGAACGTGTCGTCTCGAAAAGAAGACCATATTGCCACTCGGCGGTAAATTCGTGTGAAGAATGCTCTCGCCCGGGTTGCGATCCAGGGCTTCGAAATCCTCAAAGGTCAACTCTTCAAGCGCGCCGAACTGAATGATCTCGGCGCTATCGCCCAATGCCTCCTCCAGCGGGGCAACCATATCGGGGCGAGGGGACTTGCCGAGCGGGATGACTCCAATCTTCATTTTCCTAACTTCCTCCATGCTTTTGGTCGCGGGTTTGAGTTCTATCGGCGGTCCTTTGGGTGCGCGAGATCAACCCGTGTAGGCCGCCCGCACTGCGCAGGCTAGTGAAGTCAACGGAAGGTACGCAGGGATACCCAGCCGAACCTGAATCCGATCTCTGAGTTCAGGGCTGAACCCGAAACAATCCAGAACCGCGTAAGAGTAACCGACCTTTTCAAGCTCTCGCATGATCACCTCGTGCTCTTCGTCGCTGCGACCGTCAGCCAGATAAACGAAGTCCTGATCTTCCACATCTGTCCAGCGGTCGATAGTGGCCTGTTTCTGGCCTTCGACATGGTAGAAGACCACGCCCTTGCCGTTGTAGCCCATCCCCGTGACCATGTCGTGCATCACCGAAAACACCTCGATCCACTGGCCATCGAACGTATAGCAGACCGGCCATTTTTCGGAACAGCACACAGCCACCATATCCGCGCCCTTGGCAGCCGCAACTTTGAGGTTTTCCTGCATAAGGTCGAGGACATGCCGCTTGGCAAAGCTGACCCGCCTGCCACCGGCGGCGGGCAGTGCCGTGACCAGCATGTGATCGTCGGGGCGCTGATCAAGTTCAAGGATCTCCTCATGGCTCAGCCCGTCGAGACATCCATGCTGGATGACCTCGACCCCGTCACCGACGATTTCCTGGATAGGTTCTAGCCAGTCGTTTCGCGGTGTTTGGCCAAGTGGCATTATGCAAAGCGTGGGTTTCATCAGAACAGGTCCTTTCGGTCCCGGAATCCCGTGAGTCCGGATTGTGAGATTTCCGTTAGGGGCACTTATACCAATCCCAGAAAGTTTTCGCACATGAACATGGCCTTGATTTGCCGGCGCGGCATCGGGTGTGAGACGTGCCCATGACCGATGCCAGCCTGCGCCGTCGAACACCGCCGGCGCGTGACGACCGTCGGGAACCGCGGCGCTGATGTCCATGACCGCCGCGGCGTCATCCGGGCAGATCGCGCTGAACAGATAGCAATAGCCGCGGCGATGGTCCCTTGGCACCCGAGGCCTGCCTGCCACGCTACGCCCAGTCGCGGGCGAGCATGCCTTTCCGGCCAATGCGCGCCTCGTCTTCGTACCAGTTGTCGACGGATGCCGGATCCGCGCCTTCCGGCAGGGCGGGCATCGCCAGTTCGCTGAAATTCAGCCGGAAATCCTCCTGCGCCTGCGGATCCGCCTTGGGGTGAAGCGGACGCGGTGGCACCTTCCGGAACCCGAGCGCCCGGACCGGCTCTAATGTCATCGACCGTGTGGTCGGTGTTCGTGATCGCGATGCCTGCTTGCATGTCGTCCTCCATGTGAGCTTTCAACACCCGCAATGTGGAGCAGGATGGCATCGGCCGCACACAGTTTGTCGCATCGCACCACGACATGATGTCCCTTCTTTGTTCATAGGCCATTGCTTTCTTGAATTGGTATTAGAGGCCACCTTGTTCCCCGCCATCCATCGGAATGGTCGCGCCGGTGATGAAGCTCGACATGTCGCTTGCAAGGAAGGCGACGACCTCGCCGAATTCGCGGGGCTCGCCGACGCGTTTGAGGGCCACGGGTTCGGCAAGCCTTGCGCGGGCTTCGTCTTCGGTGATGCCGTAGAAAGCGGAATCGCGTTCTACCCTGCGGTCCTGCAAGTCCGTCCGAATAGGGCCGGCGGCAATCGCATTGCATCGGATATTCTCGGGCCCGTGCTCGATCGCGATCACCTTGGTCGCATTGGTAATTGCAAGCTTGGTCGAGCCGTAAATCGCCGCCCCCTCATGCGCATTGAACGCCCAGACAGTTGAGTTGTTGATGATTGAACCGCCGCCCCGTTCGCGCATCGAGGGGATCACCGCCTTGGCCAACAGGACAGGGCCGGTGACGTGAACGGCGAATTGAAGGTCCCAGTTCTCCTTCTCGGTTTCAATGACCGGGCCATATCCGATCGTGACGCCGGCGTTGTTGAACAGGATGTCCACGCCTCCAAAGGACTCGATCGCGAAGGCGGCACAGGCCTCAATGTCGTCTTCGCTCGACACGTCCAGACTGCACCAGGCGGCCTCCGCGCCGCCGGCTTGCAGCTCCTCGACCCGTTTTTCCAGTTCGGGCTTTTCACCTTCGGCCAGATCGTCCTGTTTCAGATCGGACAGAACAATCGAGGCGCCGTATTCGGAAAGCACCTTGGCGGCGTTGAAGCCAATTCCGCGGGCAGCCGCGGCGCCGGTAATTATGGCGACCTTGCCTTTCAGGTTTGGCATGTCTGCAGTTTCCCGTCTTCACCGAAGTCATAAAGCCAATCGATGGGGCCACGCTCTTGCGCCATTCGCGCGCGGAGCCCTTTTGTCGCAGCTTCATCGAAACCGGAACCGTCGGCACTCAGCACCACGCCATAGTCCGCGTGTGCAGAGCTTTTGGAGATCTTCCGGTCTAACACGTCATCGACGACGATTCGCGGGTCGCGTTCGAGCGGGTCGCCGTAACCGCCACCGCCGCCGGTTTCGCGCACGAATATATCCCCGGTCTGGAGATCGATGACTTCCTTTGAGTGCAGGTGCTCTACCGTTCCGTCCACCCGTTCGATGTATGCGCGCCAGCGGGCGCCGGGTTTGCCGCCATAGATGCCCCAAGGGCTGGACAGCGATCGGTCATGACGGTGACAACAGCGCACCGGGCCTTTCAGGATCTCAAAGGAGCGCCGGATGCCAAGTCCGCCTCGGTATTTTCCCGGACCGCCGGAATCCATGCGCAGCTCATGGTCGCGAACCCGGACCGGATAGCGGGTTTCCCAAGCCTCTGTAGGCGTGGTTTGCACGTTCGTGAAGCCATGTTCCATATGGTCGAGGCCGTCGCAATCCGACCGTGCCCCGGTGCCGCCGGTCGTTAGGTCGGACGATCCGTAGATGTCGCCCGCATCATCCTTGCCGCTGAATGATGTCACCATGTTGCCGCCGGACGGGCTGGACACAGCTTCGTCCGGGCTTACGGCTTGAATGAGCGCGCCTTGCACGACATCGTAAGCGCGTTGTGCGATTTGACCGCGCAACGCCATGGGCGCGGGGCGCAGCGGGTTGAACAGGCTGCCTTCCGGGGCTCTGACGGTGATCGGCTTCACTGCGCCCTCGTTGAGTGGCAGGTTCGGGTCCGCCATGCCCCTGATCGTGGTATGCGCACCCGACTCGACGCCCGCCAAGTTCACGTTGATCGGTGCGGGCTGCTGGGGCGCGGTACCGGAGAAATCGACATTGATATCGCTGCCTTTGACCTCCACCCGGCATTTGATCGGCAGGCGCGGCAGATTGCGGGATTTGTTGTCGACCCAATCCGCGAACTCGTAAACACCATCCTTGAGCTTGGACAGTTCGGCACGCATCCGCGTCTCGGCCTGATCAAACAGGATATCGATCGCGGTATCAATCGTATCGAAGCCCATGGTCTCCGCCATTTCCTGGAAGCCTCGGACGCCGACGATGCACGCGGCGAGCTGCGCTTCGAGATCGCCTAGAACGGTGTCGGGGATGCGGACGTTGTAACGCACGAAGTCAAAGCTGGTCTTGACCGGCTTGCCTTCCTTCATCCACGGAACCGGCGGGATGATCAGGCCCTCCTGAAACAGCTCGGTCGTGTTGGCCGACATCGAGCCGGGTTCCTGGCCGCCCACGTCCTCGTGATGCGAAAGAGCGCCAGCAAATGCGACAGGCAGATCACGGTCTTCTACGAAAACCGGTGCAGCCATCAGAATGTCGGGCAAATGGCCGCCGCCCTGATAGGGGTCGTTAAGGATGAACGTGTCGCCCGGCTTCATGTCCTCCAGAGGGAATTCCTGGGTGATGATTCCGATCCCAGGTCGCATGGTCGTCAAATGGATCGGGCAGGCGCGGGCTTGGGTGATCGTTTCGCCGTTCGGCTTGAAAATTCCGCAGGAACAGTCTTCGCCTTCCTTTACGATTACGGCAACCGCCGACCGCAGCAGCGTATACTGCATCGCGTTTGCAATGGATTCCAACCGGTTGCGGATAACCTCTATGGTGATCGGATCGACGTTTCGTTTGAGCATGATGCTCGCCTTTCGACTTCAGCTCCGGATGATCATGTTGCCGGCGGCGTCTATCGCCGCCTCCTGCCCCTTGCCGATCACCACGGTCGTGTCCGGTTGATCGAAGATCGCAGGGCCTTCGATCCGAAATCCGACGGGAAGATCCATCCGCCGATATCTCGGTGTAGCGACTTCGCCCAAATCGGGGAATGATGCCCTGCATATGCCGGTCGGTTTGATGTCAGCCGCTTCCGCGGGAAGTGCGCCCGACACGGCATCGAATGGCAGAGGGTCCGCCGGTTGATAGCTGACCAGCCGCAAGTTTACGAGTTCAACGGTACGTTCACGGTTGAAATGCCCGAAGACGTCGTTGTGAACGCGGTGGAAGGCTTCAACGGCATCAGCGCGCCCTTGCTCGTCAAACACAGCCCCGAGCGGCACTTCAAGCTCGTAGCCCTGACCCTCATAGCGCATCTCCGCCGTTCGACGATGCAAGACCTTTACGCCATTCAAACCTTCGCTTGCGAGCGTCTCTTCACCCTGTGCCTCGAGTTTCCGGAACTCTTGCTCTACCAGGTCGCAATCCGCCTCGGCCGTGTCACGGATGAAAAAAGTGCGTACGCCGTCGGTTTCGAAGTCCGCGACCAACATGCCGAAGGCGGAGAGAGTGCCCGGCGAGCGAGGCACCAGGACCTCCTTGATTCCGATATCCTTCGCCACAGCGGGCGCAAAGGCACCGCCCCCGCCGCCGAAAGACACCATCGTCAGGTCGCGCGGGTCGATGCCGCGCTTGATGGTGACGAGCTTGATGGCTTCGGCCATCTGGCTGACAAGTATGCGGTAGACGCCCACCGCCGCCTCGACAGCGCTCATGCCAAGTCTGTCGCCAAGCTCCGTCAGCACCTTTTCGGCCAGGTCGGGGCGCAAGTTAACGGTCCCGTCGGCGAAGTACACCGGGTTGAGGTATCCAAGGACCATGATTGCGTCCGAAGAGGTCGGCTTGTCACCGCCCCAGTCGTAACAGGCGGGACCGGGATAGGAGCCCGCGCTCTCCGGTCCGACATGCAGGCCGCCGCCCTCGTCGATCCAGGCTATCGAGCCGCCGCCGGACCCGACTGTTTCTATGTCGACCATTGGTACTCGTAGCGGATACATCCCGATCCGGCTTTCGCGAGTGATTTGCGCCTTGCCATCCCGAATGAGACAGACGTCGGTCGATGTGCCGCCAACGTCAATGCCCACCAGTTCGCTGCGCCCTGCCATCTCGCCTACATAGCGGGTGGCGATCACCCCTGCGGCCGGGCCGGAGAGGAACATGGACACCGGCTTTGCCACCGTCATGTCCGCCGAAGCGATGCCGCCGCTCGACTGCATCAGGTGCAACCTCGCGCCCTTTCCCTCGTGCGCCAACCCGCCTTCGAGCTGTTTGACGTAGTGTTCAACCTTGGGGCGCACATAGGCGTCAAATGCTGTGGCGCAAACACGCTCGTATTCGCGGAAGGTGGGATTGACGCGGGAGGAGAGCGAAACCTTGAGGTTTGGAAAAGCCTCGGCCAGAATCTCGGCCGCTCGTTCTTCGTGGCGGTTGTTGCTGAAGGAGTTCAGGAAGCATATCGCCAGCGCTTCGATTCTGAACGCGTCCACCAATCGGCGGACTTCCTCGACCACCTGGGCCTCATCCAGAGGATTGACAATGTTGCCCTTGCCGTCGATCCGTTCCCGGATGCCTACGCGGAAGCGCCCGCGCGCCAGAAATCCAGGGGTCTCGGGCCCCGCGCGCATATCATATAGATTGCTACGCTTCATCCGGCCCATCTCCAACGCGTCCCGATGGCCTTCGGTTGTCAAGAGCCCCAAGCGCGCGCCCTTGCGTTCATGCAATGCGTTGGTGGCAATTGTCGTGCCGTGGATGTGAACGATTTCGACATCGTCGTGTTGCGGATCGACGCCGGTCATTTCCAGTATCATTTTTACCCCGCCGATCACGCCTTCCAACACATCAGGCGACGACGGCGCCTTGGCATAGTACATCCTCTCGTTGATGAAGCCGGCGATGTCGGTGAAAGTTCCGCCGATATCGATGCCAATTCGGTGCATGTGAACCTCGTGAACAACCGGCCGTCGTAGGAAGTGTGGCCGAAACCGCCAAGGCCCGGAAGGACGCGCCGTAGTCTTGGTTTGGTCGATCTTTGCCGAGCGGGAACGCAAGGTCGAATTTCGAATTGAGGCCAGCCTAAAAGATTAACTGATACAGTGTGTCAATAGACTGAAATACAAATGCTTTTCCGACAGAATGATGTGGACGCGGGAAAATTCGGGCAACCGGCAGAGGTTGGGCGGAGGTTCCGCGAAGCGCGGTACAAGGCCGGGGGAGAAGCGCGGGATGCGCAATCATCATTCGGTCGAACCGGAGCGATTCGGGGCCTACGAAAGGTGAACCCGCGCTTCTTCGTGTTCCAGAATGTTGTCGCAGGTCGCCCTCAGGTCTTCGAGGAACAACTGTGCGATCGCACCAAGCGGACGGTTCTTCAGATAGACGGCTTCGGCAGTTGTCACGATCTGCGGGCGGAACGTGCGAAACACCAGTTCGGGATACCGATGCGCGGATAGGAGCAGGTAGGATTCAACAAGTGCGATCCCCTGATTGAGGGCCACCAAATCGCGCGAGGTGTAATGATAGCGCACTTCCACTGCCAATTCGAGGTCGATGTTGGCCTGTTTGAACGCGTTTCTGATGACGGCGCCGATCGGGTCCGCGGGACTGACCGAAATGAAAGGCTGATCCGCAAGGTCCGTCGGTTCGATCACCCTCTTTGTCGCCAAGGGGTGATCCTTTGGCAGGACGCAGACCATGCTGACATCGCCCAGCTTGACACGCTGAAACAATGGATGTTCATCGGGCACGTAATGGACTCCCAGATCGGCCCTGCCAGTTTCGACACTGTTGGAGACATAGTCTAGCGAGCCAAGCTCGAGGCTAACCTTGACTTCGGGACGGGGCTTTCGAAATCTGGCGATCGCCAAGGGCAGCACCGCGTTTCCGAGGGCCGGCGTGCAAACCAGTCTCAGCTCTCCAATCAGATTGCCCTTGATCTGTTCGACTACGAAATTTGTCGAATCGAATGCCTCGAAGACCCGTTTCGCCCTTTCATACAGGAGATTCGCCTCTTGCGTCGGCACAAGGCGCCCGCGGAGCCTGTGGAACAGCTTGAACTTCAGCTGATCTTCCATGTGAAGGATCATCTGGCTAACGGCCGGCTGCGACACGTTCAGCATGTTCGCCGCGCCGACGGTCGTGCCCGTCGACATGACCGCACCAAAGATTTCAAGTTGCCGTAGGTTCACCGCGCAATTCCCCAGCATTTCACTCCGCCGCGAATGCGGCGGCGGATGTCCCAAGCGTTCGCCGCCATTTGTCGAACGGCTTTCGGACCCGTACGCCCGTCAGCATAGCCTACGATCTATAACCATGAAAAGAAATAGTGGCATGTATAAGTTGAACTGAGAGGTCGGATGCCATTTTTTTTAAGCATTTTGCGAGCGGTCGCCCTACACTGCCATCGTGCCGTCGAATGCGTTCGCCCGGTTCGGCGAAATGCAGTGGCAGGCAAACACCAAGGGGCCTTCGGGCGTTTCAAAGCGAATTCTAGCAGGATCGCTCAACTCCAATCGGCGGTCCCGCAACAGGAGAAAGATCATGAAACTCATGGCTCTTGAGCATACCAGAAGGGCATCGCTGGGAGCGTTCGTCAGCGTCGCATTGGCCGCTTTCGGCGCATCGGTTCCGGCTCATGCCGCCGACTACAACCTGCGCATGCAGGCCAATACGGGTCCGGGGCTGACACCGTACATAGCACTCGAGGAATTTGTCGAGAACGTCAAGGCAATGTCGGATGGCAGGATCGAAATCCAGCTTTTCCCGGTCAGCGCTCTTTTCCCGCCGAATGAGGGCCTGGAAGCTGTCGCAACCGGCATCGTAGAACTCGGCCTGACCACGGGCGGCTACTTTGCCGGTCAGATGGGACCGATCGCCACGATGGAGTCCGGACTTCCCGGCGCCGAAGCCAATGCCTGGGAGCGCAACGCCTTCTTCTACGAGAAGGGGTTCATCAACATCGTGCGCGACGCCTACAGTGAGCACGGCGTACATTATCTCGCGCCAAACCTTGGCTCGCCTTGGGAGATCGTGTCGAAGGTTCCGCTGAGTTCGGCGGCGGATTTCCAAGGAAAGAAGATCCGCGGTTTCGGAATCGAAGCCGAGTGGTTCCAGTCACTTGGCGCGGAGCCTGTGAATATCGGTGGCGCGGAGATTTATACCGCGTTGGCGACTGGCGTCGTGGACGCGGTGCGCTGGGGCGACGAATCTCAGAACCTTGCGCAGGGACTTCACGAGGTCGGGAAGTATTATATCAAGCCTGCGCCCATGCCCGCCCCGAACAACCATATCTTGGTGAATCAGGCGACTTGGGATTCGATGTCGCCCGATCTTCAGGCGATCCTCGAAGGCGCGGCCAAGCTTGCCTCGATGAAGTACCTGACCCTGACCGCCATGTCGCGCGGTCCGGCGCGTGCCGAGCTGGAGGCTGCCGGCATGGAGTTTATGACGATCCCGGCTGACGAGTGGCTTGCCATGCAGCAGAAGGTTCGCGCAATCTGGGCAATGTATGGCGAACAGGACGAACGGGCCGCGGAGGCCGTGGAGCTTCTGCAGGATTTCCTGGCCGAACTCGGTCGCTGACGCACGCTTGAGCTCCGGCGATCATGTCGCCGGAGCCTTTCAGTTTCGACGAACATCGGACCCGTTGGTCCTGCGCCCGTTCGCAAGAAGTGCGTTCTTGTGCTAAGCTTCGATGAACGCGGAGAATTCGAGAACAGGGCCAATGTTGAAGCTGGCAGCGATAATTGACGCCATCAACGCCAAGATCGGCACCGCTGCCGCTTACCTGGTCTACGTGGTCATGGGCATCATCGGATACGAAGTGGTGATGCGCACGTTCTTCAACAAGCCGACAACCTGGGTGCATGACCTCAGCGGGTGGCTTTTGGTTTTCTACATTTTCCTGGGCGGCGCTTGGGCGCTGCAAAAGGGATACTTCGTGCGGGTTGACGTCGCGTACATGCACTTTCCCGCGCGGGTTCAGGCTGCGATCGAGCTGTTTGCGGGCACAGCCCTGATGGCGCTTTTTTCATGGATCATGATTACCAAGGGGTTCGAGTTTGGGATGCGGTCGTACAATTTAGGAGAGACCTCGGCGAATGGGTCCTGGGAGGGACGGGTTTGGCCGGCGAAGCTGGTCATGCCTATCGGGATGATCCTCTTGTCGCTTGCCTGGGCGGCCCGCGCCATTCGCGCGGCGGCCCGACTGATCGATCCCGCATCCGTAGAATCCGAAGAAGAATCCGGGGCTGCGGGCTGATGGGTCCGATCGAATTCTCCTTGATCTTCTTTGGATCCATGTTCCTGTTCCTGGGGATCGGCGTCCCGATCGCCGTGGCTCTGGGCGGGCTCAGTGTTGCGCTGGTCTGGATCTTCTGGGGACCAAACGCACTGAATATGCTGGTCCTGAAGTCCTATGGGATGGCTTCGGCATTCGAATTGCTGGCCGTTCCGCTCTTCGTGTTCATGGCAAGCATGCTCGAGCGATCCAAGATCGCCGACGATCTCTACCAGACCATGAGCAAGTTTGCCGGTTCACGTCCGGGAGGTCTTGCGGCGGGCACAGTGCTGATCTGCATGATCTTTGCCGCCATGGCGGGAATTTCGGGCGCCGCGACAGTATCGATGGGCATTCTGGCGCTGCCAGCGATGCTATCGCGGGGCTACAACTCCAAACTGGCACTCGGGTCCATCGCTGCCGGCGGTTCGCTTGGTATCCTGATTCCGCCGTCGGTCACGATGATCATCTACGGTGTCATCGCGCAGGTTTCCGTCGGCAGGCTCTATGCCGGGGGTGTCGGGCCAGGACTGCTGCTGGTGGTCTTGTTCCTGATTTACATCATTGTTCGCGCGCGGCTGAACCCCGAGATCGCGCCGGGGCTGCCCGAGGAAGAGCTGGCTTCATGGCCTGAAAAAATTCGCTCGCTTACGGGCTTGATATTCCCCATCGGATTGGTGTTCGCCGTTCTCGGCTCCATCCTGACGGGCTTTGCCAGCGTGTCGGAGGCGGCCGCCGTGGGTGCCATCGGATCCATGCTGACGGCGATGTTCAAACGCGGATTGAACTTCCGAATGTTCCACGAGGCCGCGGTCAACACATTGATGGTCTCGTCCCTGATTTTCTGGATCGTTATCGGGGCAGCCGCATTTGCCACGCTCTACACGGCAATGGGTGCGGCCAACCTGATCCAGGGCATGGTGCTTGGTCTTGAGATCGACCGCTATTTGATCCTGGCGGTCATGATGGGGATCCTGCTTGTTATGGGGATGGTGATTGAAACCACTGGCATAATCATGATTGCGGTGCCGGTCATGACGCCGATCATATTGCAGCTCGGCTTCGACCCGATCTGGTTCGGCGTACTCTTCATTATCATGATGGAGATCGGCTTTTTGACACCGCCTTTCGGTTACAATCTGTTCTATCTGAAAGGGGTTGCGCCGAAGAGTATCAAACTGAGCGAAATCTACACGTCGATAATTCCCTTCGTCCTGCTGATGATCCTTGGACTTGCTCTCTGCACCGCCTTCCCCGGCATCATCAAATGGTTGCCTGACGCGGTATTTGGCTAGCGAGGAGGCGCTGAACCGAAATGTTCATCTGCAAGACAACCTATCAGCTGAAGCCTGAATAAGGCCGCCGGGACATGCGCGACGCCTTGGGGCGCGCAGTTGAGGATACCGAAGGCATGCGCTCGGTCAGTCCGATCATGCCCAAAGTCGAGGGCAAGTACGAGGTGATCTCCTGTCCATTGCGACGAGGCCAGCGCACGGGCCGCGACCCCGAAAGTGCGGGAGGAATGGAACAGATTCTCCCACATGCTCGTCGAAGTCCCCCAGATCGCACTGTATGGCACGACGTTGAAGGAGCTCTTGTAGCAAGTGCCCAAGCGATCGGGAGCGGGGCGAATGATTGGCGGTAGCGGAGCCAGCCGCTGGCAAAGCCCCGATTGGCCGTCGGCCACCCCGTATCTGCTGCTGATGGTACCGCCCTTGCTTTGGGCTGGAAACGCCGTGCTCGGACGGCACGTCGTCACGGAAATTCCGCCCATGCAGCTGTCGTTTCTTAGATGGCTGATATCTCTGGCGGTGCTGCTGCCATTCACGTTCCGGCCGTTGCTACGGTCCGGTCCGGTCCTGCGCGCAAGGTGGCGAAGCATAACTTTGCTGTCGTTTCTGGGCGTGTTCTGCTTCGGGACTCTCTTATATGTCGGGCTGCAGACAACGACGGCGATCAATGCCGGGCTCTGGCAAACACTGGTCCCGGCAACGATACTCGTCCTGTCCCGGCTGTGCCTGGGACTCAGACTGCGGCCGCTCCAGATCCTTGCCGTTGCCTTGTCGGCGTTGGGGGTGCTGCTCGTCCTGTCTCAAGGGCAGTTGAACGTCCTGATGCGGCTCGACATGTTGCCCGGCGATCTTTGGATCCTGGCCGGCGTTCTGTGCTGGGCGTCGTTTACAACTCTGTTGATGCGAGACCCGATACCTCTCAACCCGATGGCGTCGCTTGCGGTGCAGATCGCATTCGCGCTCCCGATGCTTTTCCTGCTGGCCGTCGTCGAAGCCTATGTTTCCAGTCCGGTCCAGTTGAGCTGGGTGCATCTTGGCTATTTGATTTTTCTCGGGCCGGTCGCCGGCGCGCTCGCTGTCTCGCTCTGGATACAGGGAGTGGCTGCCGCAGGTCCGCCCGTGGCCGGCGTCTTCCTGAATCTGATCCCGATCTTCGCGGCGATACTTGGAATCATCTTTCTCGGCGAAGCCGTTCGTTGGTTCCACGTCGCCGGCATGCTGGGCATTGCATCGGGAATTCTGTTGACGGCGGGCTTGACCGGCAAGGTGAGCCGACTACCGACCCCGCAAGATCGAGGAAAGGAAAGACCGCGCTAGGCTGCGCCAAGCAGCCAATTCGGCACTGGCTTGCCTCGCGCATGCGCTGCGGAAAACCTATGCGCCGTGCTGGTTATCGCGTCGGAGCGCCGACTGAAAGATCAGCACCCCGCCGATCATCAAAATGGCGGAAAACAGCAAGCCCGGCGGTGCCGCTTCACCTAGGAAGAGGAAAGCGCCAGTCGCGCCGAACACTCCGATCAAGGGACCGCAGAGGCTAAGAAACACCGGCCCGGACAAGTACTGGACGCTAAGCAGCGCCGGGTATTGCAGTGTAAAGAGGACCGTCACCGCGGCGAGGATCGGCAAGGCATCGCCGGACATCAGCCCCGTTGCGCTGTTGTCCAGAAGGGCAGCCACGGGCAGGCAGAGCAGGCCGCCAAGAACGAGCATGAGTGCGGACGCCAGCAGAGGTCCCATTCCTCCAGGCCAGAACCGTGTTCTATATATGTTGTTCACCGCCATGAGCACCGGGTTGCAGATCGCCAGAACTACCCAGCCGGCATCAGCGCCTGACGTAGTGCCGAGCTTGGCCCGTGCAAGGACAACGCCGCCAGCGACGCCGCAAGCCACGGCGAGCAGCTTCACCGGCACCAAACGGTCCATTCTCAGCAGCACGGCAAACGAATAGGTGAGAAGCGTAGGCAGAATGAAGGCGAGCGAGACGACGGTCGCCCCGACATGCGCGACGCTGACGAAATTGATCGCGTTGTAGGCGACCATTAAGCCGCCGGAGACCGCGCTATAGATCAGAACATCTCTGCGCAGGATGACCTTGGCTCTGCCGGAGATGTGCGAAATCCAGGCCAGCACCGCCCCGGACCCGATCATCGCGGCGGCCGTGAACCACAGCATGGGGGCGTTTGCGCTGCCGGCGATCTTGGTCAGCCCAGTCACGCAGGCGAACATCGCACTAGCTGCGAATATCAGGGCGATGGACAGTAAGGCTGGTTTCGCGTCTTGCGCCATCGCGAAGCTCAGCCCCGCGACGGGTTTTCGGGAATTTGGATGGAGCATCCAAAAGCATACGCGACACGCATTCCCTTCGGAGCTGCGCGCTCAACGGGATGACAGTTCAAAGCTCTTTGCTTTCCTGGGGCGAGTTCCTGCGCTCCTTGACCGCAAAGGCAAACCCTTCGCATGCGACCGCAACGGCACAGGCTTTCTCTTTTGGCGCGCCGGCGGCAACTTCTTTGCCTGGGCGGGTCTTAACTCCCGAACCGTTGCCACCGGACGCCCACGCTCCCCGCATGTTCTTGATGAACCCTGTCGCGTGCCGCAGTCAAGGTTGGTAATGTTTTGTTTGACGCATCGAATCGCGCTCGGAAAAAGCCGCGTGCCATCCGGCCAGAGTGTCTCGCCCCGCCCGCCAGTCGAGCGTGTCGGAATAGCGGAAGTCCAGATAGCCCAGTGCGCAGGCGACCGCGACGGTGCCGATATTTGCCTCTTGCCCCAGTTCGCCTGCTTCGGCCTCCAGAACATCGAGGGCTTGCGTGACCTTGTTGATCTGGCCGTCAAGAAACTCGGGCCAGTGATACTGTTCGGGGCCGGCGGTGGCATAGAACCGCGTGAACACGGCGGCATCCATGATCCCGTCGCCGATGGCTTGCAGCCGCAACGCTTTCCACCGGGCCGGGCCGGATTCGGGAAACAGCTTCGTCCCTTTGCTCCGGGCGTCGAGAAACTCCACGATGACCCGGCTGTCGAACAAGGACGACGCGCCGTCCCGGAGCAGGACAGGCACCTTGTCCAACGGATTCTGACGGGTCACCGTTTCGTTCGCAGCGACAGGGGTCAGGCCAAGAAAACGGACCTTCAATTCGCCTGCCTGCCCGGTTTCGTGCGCGACTACGCGGCATTTCCGAACGTAGGGCGAGGTAGGGGAGCCCAGGAGTTCCATCTTTCAATGTCCTTTCACGTCGTCGGGTGATCGTTGCACGGCCCAGGCCCTGGCCGTGCAGCCCGCGGCTCAGAGACCGTTGGTCAGGCCACCATCTACCTTGATGACCGCGCCGGTGATGTAGTTCGCGCCGGGACCGGCCAGGAAGGCGACGGTCGCGCCCATTTCCTCGCCCTTGCCGAGGCGCTTCAGCGAGGTGGGCGCGGCCATCTTGGCCCGCACGTCTTCCAGAGAGACCTGCTGGCGATCCATCTCCATTGCCGCCCGGCTGTCATGCATCTCGGTCATATAGGTGCCGGGCAGCATGCAGTTCACTCGAATCTGATCAGGGCCGAATTCCTGCGCCAGCGATTTCGTCAGCGCAATCATGCCCGCCTTTGCGGCGACATATGGCGATGCGCCGGGAAGGGGCTTCAGCGCCCACATCGAGGAATTGTTGATGATCGAACCGCCGCCACGTTCCCGCATGATCGGAATGACCGCCTGGCAAAACCAGGCCATGGCGCGGACACAGATGTTCCACTGGATCTCCCAGGCATCGTCCCGAACTTCGAGGAACGGCCCGCCACCAGTCGGAACGCCGGCATTGTTGAACAGAATGTCGACGCCGCCGAGTTTCTCCTTCGCAACGGCAACGGTGTTCAGAATGTCTTCCTTCCTGGTGACGTCGCACGGCACGCCGACTGCGTTGACGCCAAGCCTCTTGATCTCCGCAACGCGCTCTTCCAACCGAGAGGCTGATCCACCAACCTCGTGATGCGACTTGCCGGTAAGGTCCGGACGGGATTCGGTCAATCCGCAGGTCACGATACTTGCGCCAAGCGCAGCCATGGCGAGAGCCGATTGATGGCCCATCCCCGACTGACGGGTGCCGCCTGTTACAATGGCGACTTTGCCCTCAAGGCTGCGTTCAAGCTGGATCATGCGTCCTGTCCCTTTGACTTCACTCTATTCAGAAGCGTTGACGATTTGCGCGATCTCAGGCGTTATGCCTGCGGATTGGCCCCCGTCGACCGCAATTGTTTGCCCGTTCACCCAAGAGGCGTCATCCGATGCCAGGAAGTGAATGACTGCCGCCATTTCTTCCGGCTGCGCGATCCGGCCCAATGGAGAGGCCAGGGTATTGAGCCTGTTCAGCCAGCCCATTGCGGTGTGAGTTGTAGACGGGCTGATGGCATTGACGCGAATGCCCTTCCGGCCAAGCTCCAATGCGCCCGATCGTGTGATTGAGACCGTGGCCGCCTTCATCGCAGCATAGGCGCCTGCGCCCGCGGCGACCCGGTTGGCCGAGAGCGAGGCCGTGTTGATGATGGATGCGCCGGGCTTCATCCGATGGGCGGCTTCGCGCATGCCGTAGACCTGGCTCATCAGATTGATGTCGTACTGCTTCTGATATGTTTCCGCCATGGCCTCCAGTATGGACTCGCCAGTTATCACGATCCCCGCGTTGTTGACTGCAATGTCAAGTTGACCAAACGCGTCCACGGCCCGCTGCATCAACGCGCCGACCTGACTTTCGTCACTCACATCGCAGGCATGGTAGACCGCGCCGACCTCTTCGGCTCTCGCTTCATGGTCGCCCAGGTCGCTCATAATGACATGCGCTCCGGCGGCCCGGAACCGCTGGACCGTCGCAAATCCGATCCCGCCGGCGCCGCCGGTAATAACTGCGACCTTGCCTATTAGTGAAAACATGAGGCGGGCATCCTCCTTGCGGTACGAATAAGCCTAGTCGGGCATGCGAAGCTAGGATGAAAACCAAACCTTCCGCCGTCAACTCAGGGGGCTAGTCGATTATCGGCCCTGCCTATAACAGGGCGTTATTCCGACTGGGTGCATCCGAACTTTCTTGCGATGAATTCTGTGCGTTGCGCAAGGATATAATGGGCGCTTATCAGGGGCCGGCAATTTCTCATAGTTGCATTGATTGACCAATAGCCGGACGGCTAACACACTGTGCGCAACGACGATGATTACGGCGTGCATGCGCCGCGTCGCTCTGTCAGCCGATTGACCGACGCTTCCGACGGGAGAGAGAAAAAATGAACAAGCCCACGAATTTTCACGCTGCCGCCTCCGAACTCGAATTCGAAACGCGTGCTTTTGTCAATGGCAAGTATGTCGATGCCGCGTCTGGCAAAACGTTCGACTCGATCAATCCAGCTACTGGCAAGGTCATCACGTCTCTCGCCGCCTGCGGCGAGGAAGACGTCAACCGGGCCGTATCCGCAGCGCGCAATGCATTCGACGCCGGGTCGTGGGCCCATATGGCACCGGCGGACCGCAAGGACGTATTGCTGAAATGGGCCGAAATCATGCAGCGGAATGCAGAGGAACTTGCTCTGCTCGAGGTGCTCGAATCCGGCAAGCCCATCGGTGATGCCCGCGAGGAAGACATCCCCGGGACGATTGCCACTCTGCGCTGGCACGCTGAAGCAACGGACAAGATCTACGATCAAGTCACACCTGCGCCGCATGATGTCGTATCGTTGTATGTGCGCGAGCCGATCGGCGTCGTCGGCGCCGTTATCCCGTGGAACTTCCCGCTCTTCGTCGCAATGTGGAAACTGGGGCCTGCGCTTGCCGGCGGCAACTCGGTTGTCATGAAGCCTGACGAACACACTTCGCTGTCGATGATCCGCATTGCCGAGATGGCCGCCGAAGCAGGCCTTCCCGAAGGCGTTCTGAACGTCGTTCCTGGCCTGGGCCACGAAGCGGGCAAAGCCATCGGCTTGCACAACGACATCGACTGCGTGAGTTTCACCGGCTCCGGCGAGGTTGGCCGTTGCTTCCTTGAATACGCGGCAAAATCCAACATGAAGCGGATCGTGCTCGAATGCGGCGGCAAGAGCCCGGCGATCTTCATGGACGATGCCGACATCTCAAGGGCAGTCGAAAACATCGCGACGGGCATCCTGTTCTGCCAGGGCGAAAACTGCTCGGCCGGATCGCGCCTGATCGTCCATGAGAGCCGGAAGGACGAATTGCTCGATGCGCTACAGCCCGAATTCGCTGGCTGGACGGTCGGTGACCCGCTGAACGAGGACACCAAGATCGGTGCGCTGATCAGCGAGCGGCATCTGCGCAAGGTGACGGGCCTGATCGAGAAGGGCAAATCCGAAGGCGCCAACGTCGTTTTGGGCGGAAACCAGATCTACAGGGACAGCGGCGGTTTCTTTGTCGAGGCGACCATCTTTGACTGTGTCAGGAACGACATGACGATTGCGCAGGAGGAAATCTTTGGCCCGGTTCTTTCGGTGATCACCTTCCGGGACGAAGAGGAAGCCGTGAAAATCGCCAACGAAACCAACTACGGTTTGGCGGCATCGCTTTATACGGAGAATCTTGGCGCGGCGCACCGAGTCGCGAAGGCGATCCGCGCCGGAACGGTCTCGGTCAACTGTTATGGCGAGGGCGACTTTGGCGTGCCGTTTGGCGGCTACAAGGAATCCGGGTTTGGAGGCAAGGACAACGGTCTGGCGGCGCACGATCAATACACCGAACAGAAGGCGATCTGGATCCAACTTTGAGACGCTGGATTGGCACTGTCTGTCCGCGCGCGGACATGACCGCGCGGCCGACAGTTGGATATATGCCCGGCGTTCGGTCCCGTATTGGACATCCAGTTCGTATCACTGCAAGTGATGCTGCAAGATCGGCAACTCAGGGGCCTTGAGACATGAAAGAAGAAAAGAAAGACTCGACGAACCAGAACACTTTTCCGCAACACGGTACCCCATGGGAGGATATCCGGCAGGACCTGCACGAGTTGAAGAAGCTTGATGTCGACTGGATGAACCACCCGTTGCCGGGCTACGTCTACTATTTCGGCGAAGAGATTAAAGACAATCAGCTCGAGGCTTACAACATCTATTCCGCCGAGAATGGCCTGGGCGCCGGCATCGCCTTCTTAAGTCTCGAAAAGATGTTGAACGACATCTACGACTGGGCGCGCGATCTCTACCACGGGCCTGAAACGATGGGCATGACCTTCACGTCCGGAGGCACCGAAAGCCTCTTCGAGGCGATCCGTACGGCGCGCAACCGTTCGCGTGCCCGCGGCACGACCGGCCGCCTCAACCTTGTCATTCCCTACACGGCGCATCCGGCGATCGACAAGGCTGCGCAAATAATGGAAATCGACGTTGTCCGCGTGCCCGTCGATGCCGAATTTCGCGCCGATGTGGATGCCATGGCGGCGGCGATCAACGCCCAGACCTTCCTCATTCTTGGGTCGGCCGTCTGCTATCCTTATGGTGTTTACGATCCCATTGGGAAGCTGGGAGAACTGGCGCTTGAGCGCGACATCTGGTTGCATGTGGATGGCTGCTGGGGAGGCTTTATCAACCCATTCGCCAAACAGCTGGGCTATCCGGTGCCGGAATGGGACCTCGAGGTTCCCGGCGTGATGTCCTTGTCCGCCGATCTGCACAAGTTCGCGTTCTCGACGAAGGGTGCATCGCTGATGTTGCAGCGGTACCAGGAGAACAAGGACAGGTACGAGACTTTCTCGATCAACGACTGGCCATGCGGCACCTACGAGACGCCGGCCTTCCAAGGCTCGTCCGGGGCCGGGTCCATTGCATCGGCTTGGGCGATGATCAGGTTCCTCGCCAACGAAGGCTATCTGAAGACCGCGAAAGCGGCGATGGATGCCACGGTCCAGCTGACCGACGGTGTCAATGCCATCAAGGGTCTGCGTGACGTTCGCGACGGCGCCCCGGTCGAGGGCAACTCGATGGCGTTTCGTTCCATCGATCCAGAGGTTGATATCATGGCTGTTGCCGATGTCCTCGACGCAAATGGCTGGCACTGCAGCCGCATGCGCGAGCCGCGTGCAATCAAGCACTCGGTCACGCCACATCACCTGTCGGGCGTCGAGAAATTCCTGAAGGATGCCGCGGCAGCAGTAGAGAAGGTCCGACGAATGGGACTGAAGGGCGAGTACGACGAGCGGACGTATTGACACGCCGGCATCGCCATTAGCGGCCCGTGACGGAGGTGGGGACTACCATGGTCTGTTGTCAGCGGCCCTGCTCGTGCTGCATTCGGACTTACCGCCCCTCACGCTGCGAATCGACCGCCCCTCCGAAGATCCAGTTGGTGCATTGAAGCAACTCCATCAGAAGGCCACTACTAGCGACTATGCCCACTAACCTTAAGACTTGACAGACTTCGAGCCGGAGAATTATGCTGAAGTTTCTTCAGTTGTTGAAACGGAGCAGGTGATGCTCGAGGCGCATGAGAGTCGGAATAGCAGGACGAATGCGCCATTTGATGAGGATCTCACGGCTCTGACGATGCGGCATACGGCGTTTCGTGGACTCGCGATCGGCACTCGCTGCGCCGAGGGCTTCCGCAGCCTTCGAACCTATCCGGTGACCGACCCAATGGAAATTCTGCCCTAGAGTGCGAAATGAGTGCAATCGAATTTGACGGACGTAATTGTGGGCTGGGCGAAGGGCCGTTGTGGCATCCTGTCAGGCAGCAACTGTTTTGGTTCGATATCCATGCGGGCAAACTTTATAGCCGTTCCGGCGATCAGGCTTATGAGTGGCTGGTGGGGGAGCACGCCTCTGCCGCGGGCTGGGTTGATCGCGATACATTGTTGGTTGCGACCGAAACAGGCCTTTACCGGTACGGATTAAGCGATTGCTCGAAAGTGCTGATTGCGGAACTTGAGGTAGACAACCCCCTGAACAGGGCGAACGACGGACGCGCCGATCCGCACGGTGGGTTTTGGATTGGCACCATGGGGAAACAGGGTGAAGAGAACGCCGGGGCGCTTTATCGGTATTACCGGGGCGAGCTGCGCAAGCTCGTCGAGCCTATGACAACGCCGAACGCGATTTGTTTCGCGCGGTCGGGTGAACTCGCCTACTTCACCGACTCAAATATTGGGATCATCATGCGGCAAGGCCTGGATTGCGACGGCTGGCCGATGGGAGAGCCGAGCGTGTTTCTCGATTTGGGCAAGTCCGGCATTTTTCCGGACGGGGCGGTCATTGACGCGTCAGGGAATATGTGGGTCTCGCATTGGGATGCCGGGCGGGTCGTCTGTTATACGCCAACAGGCGTACAAGTCGAAAGCCATGACCTGCCCGTCAGGAATACAACGTGCCCGGCATTTGGCGGGGCCGGATACTCGACTATCTTCGTCACCACGGCTTGGGGCTGGCGCAAGGGAGAGGATGACGGCAAGACTTTTGCGGTCGACGTGGATGCGGCCGGGCTGCCCGAGTGCAGGGTGGATTTGGGTTGAGCACGCGCAAAAGAATATCTCAGAGGTCAATGCCGGCGATTTTTGGAATGTGCTTGTCGAGCAATGCGCCAATATCTGCAAGATCGCCTTCGAAGAGAAATTCCCTAAGCTCCCGGTGCATCTGAAGCTCTCCGATCCGGTCGCTGTTATAGTGCCAATCGTTGCACATCTGGATCAGCATGTGCGGCTCCAGATTGCTCCAGGTGCGCAACAAGAGCTCCGAACCCGAAATTTCGATGATTTCACGGTGAAACCGGATATCGCAATCGGCGACCCGTATTCCATCATCCGTCCCGGCGAGCATGGCAAGCTCGGCAAGAATGGGATCCAGCGCGTTCAGCCTGCCCGGATCCGCTCTGACCAAAGGAATTGCACGCTGGAAGGCGATGGGTTCCAGCGCCAGCCGGATTTCGCGCAATTCATGTGCCTGGGACTTGGAAAAGGAGCCGACTTGCAGCCCCCGACCGCCCGTTGGCGCAAGCACGCCAACCGATTCGAGCTGCAATAGCGCCTCTCGCACCGGAACCCGGCTGATGTCCATTGCATCGGAGATGCCTTTTTCGGTTAGCCGATCACCCGGCTTTTGCTCACCCGATGCAATCGCGAGAATGATGCGTTCCGCAACTTCCTCGGACATCGTTTTCTTCTTGGGCAGGGGTGTGAAGGCACCATTGCTGATCTCAGAGGTTATCATTCAACTTCCTGCGTTGTTGTCCACAGCATCTTCAATTGAACCATAGTTAAGGTGCTGTGGGATCCGGACGACCGCAATGGCAGGTCTTTAAGACAAAAGACTTTCGTGCAAAAGCCTTGAATTTCTGGATCAATGAAGTATACCGTATACATAAAATAAGACTATCGCACATCCTTCGAGGAATCAAGGTGCAGTATGCACCGCGCGTGGATCACAAGGAAAATGACATGATCCGAAACTTCGTAGGCCGAACATTGATCGTGACCGGGGCGGCGCGTGGAATCGGCCTGGCGCTTGCGAAGCGCCTGCTGAACGAAGGCGCGCGCGTCCATGCCTGTGATATTGATGAAATGGATCCCGCTGATGTGCAGCCGGGCTTGATCTTGCATCGGATCGATGTCTGCGACGAAACGGCGGTTTCCGGCTTCTTTAATGAATTGAAAAGCGCCGGCGAAACCATCGACGGCTTGGTCAACAATGCCGCCATATTGGATGCGACGCCGTTCGATAAGTTGAGTTCCCAGCGTTTCAGGGAGGTTCTGGATGTCAATCTGGAAGGCACCCTGACATTCATCCGCCACGCCGTTCCGGTCCTTAAAGGGGCCGAACGCCCGGTCATCGTCAATGTGGCCTCGATCATGGGGATGTTCGGATCGCGCGCGTCGATACCGTATTCCTCGGCCAAAGGGGCGATCGTGAATCTGACACGCTGCCTGGCCGCGGATTTGTCGCCTCAGGGAATCCTCGTCAACGCCGTGGCGCCGGGGTTCATCGAAACGCGGATGTCGAAACTGCCCGACGGGTCAAGCGAATACGCGACCGAGGATTTCCAGGATGTTTATCTCAAACATGGCCGTCTGCCGATCGGGCGGGTCGGCCAACCAGAGGAGATCGCCGGCCCGATCTGCTTTCTGTTGTCCGCTGATGCCGCCTATGTCACCGGGCAGGTCCTGCTGGTCGATGGCGGCGTGAGCGCGGTATTTTGAGCGCCATGCAGGATCATTCCGAACCCCGCGGCGCGACCGCGGCCAGGCTTGGCCGCATGAATGTGCCTGCGGCGGGTGGCGTTTGCGCCGAGACATTTGAAGGCCGGGCGATTGGTTTGGCTTGCGCGGAGCGAGGCAAGTAGGTCCATTCGGAAATGGGCGGCAAGAACCCCATGATCGTACCGGATTACGCGGATCTCGGCACCGCCGCGGACGCCTGTTTGAACTGCGCGTTCCTTTCAACCGGGCAGCGCTGCACAGCGTCCTCCAGGCTAATCGAGACCGCAGGAATCCACGACGCCTTTGTTGCGGAGATGAACGACCGCGCGGTGGCGCCGAAGGTTGGTGATGCGCTTGATCCGGAAACGCGGATCGGCCCGGTTGTGGATCAGTACCAACTCGATCAGAACATATCCTATGTTCAGCTTGCCAAAGACGAAGGCTGCGCCGTGGCAGGCGGCGAGATTGTCGATGGCCCCGGATTTCTTCAGAGACCGGCCATGAGCGTCGGTGCCACGAACCGAATGCGGACAAGCAGAAAGGAGATTTTCGGACCGTGCGCTAGCATCGTCAAGGAGGCCGATAATGACGATGCCGCGGCCATAGCCAATGATACCGAGTTCGGCCTGTCTGTGGGGCACCCGCACGACCTCGTTGAAACATGCCAACCATTTCCGCCGCCATGCGCAAGTCGGCATGGTCATGGCGAATTTGCCAACGGCGGGTGTCGATTGCCACTTCCCCTGCGGGGGCCGCAAACGTTTGAGCCATGGTCCTGGGGAACAGGGCAGCCATTCCCTTGAGTCCTGTATAATTGTAAAGACCGGCTATGCCGCGTCCTGAAGCGATCGAAGGAAGATTGCGAAAGCGACAAGGCCCAGGCGCAAGGAATTGAACAGGATGCCCGTGGATAAGGCTGCTGATTTTGGATCTTACGACTTCATCATCGTGGGTGCAGGGTCGGCCGGCTGCGTATTGGCAAACCGGCTCAGTGCCGATCCACGTCGTAAGGTGCTCCTCCTGGAGGCCGGTGGGAGCGATCGGCGCCTTTGGGTTCATGTACCGATAGGATATCTTTTCGCAATGGGCGATCCGCGGCTGGACTGGTGCCTGAAGACCGAGCCAGATGCCGGCCTGAACGGGCGGGCGCTGAATTATCCGCGCGGCAAGGTTCTGGGCGGCTGCTCGTCAATCAACGGCATGATCTATATGCGGGGCCAGGCGCGCGACTATGATCTCTGGCGGCAAATGGGCAATCCCGGTTGGGGGTGGGACGATGTCCTGCCTTTTTTCAAACGGTCCGAGCGTCACCACAACGGCGGCGATGCCGAGCACGGGGCCGACGGAGAGCTGTTCGTGGAAGAACAGCGCTTGCACTGGCCGATCCTCGATGCAGTCGCGGAGGCCGCGGTTGAGCTTGGCATCCCGCGGACCGAGGATTTCAACCGCGGCGACAACGAAGGCGTGGGCTATTTCCCGGTGAACCAGCGCGGCGGCCTGCGCTGGAATGCGCGTAAGGCCTTTCTGAACCCGGCGAAACACCGCCCGAACCTGCGGATCGCGACGGAGGCCGAGGTCGCACGGGTGCTATTCGACGGCAAGCGCGCAACCGGCGTCGCCTTCCGGCTGAACGGAACCTATCATCGCGCCAGGGGGAGGGCAGAAACGATCCTTGCGGCGGGGGCGATAGGGACGCCCAAAATCCTGGAGTTATCCGGGATCGGCCGGTCTGAGGTGCTTGCCTCTCATGGCATTGCACTGCGTCATGAACTATACGGCGTGGGCGAAAACCTTGCCGATCACCTGCAAATCCGCACGATCTTTGCCATTCAGGGTGCCCGGACCCTGAATGATCTCTATCGCAGTCCCCTTGCGCGTCTGAAAATGGCGGCCGAATACGCGTTGCGCCGCAGCGGGCCGTTTTCGATGGCGCCAAGCCAGCTTGGCATCTTCACCCGTTCCTCTCCGCAATACGAGACGCCGAACATCGAATATCATGTGCAACCCTTGTCTCTCGACGCTTTTGGGCAGCCTCTGCACGAATTCCCGGCCTTGACAGTGTCGGTCTGCAACCTGCGGCCGCAAAGCCGGGGCAGCACCCACATATGCAGCCCCGATCCGGCGCGCGCACCACAGATCCGGCCCAATTACCTCAGCGACGAGGCCGACCGCCAAGTAGCGGTAGAGAGCATCCGCCATGCCCGCCGCTTGATGGCGACTCGGGCCCTGACCCCGTTCGCCCCGGAAGAGCGCGTGCCGGGGGCCTCGGTCCAGACAGATGAAGACCTGCAGCATGTCGCGGGCGACATCTCCACCACGATCTTCCATCCGGTCGCAACCGCACGCATGGGTACGGGGCCAGGCACCGTGGTTGGCCCCGATCTGACGGTTCACGGCATTGGCGGCCTTTCCGTCGCGGATGCCTCCGTCATGCCGGCGATTCCGTCCGGGAACACCCATGCGCCGGTCACAATGATTGCCGAAAAAGCGGCTGAGATGGTGCTCGCCCGCGGGTATTTTTGACGGCTCGCGCCGGATATGCTGCCATATCTGACACCTTTCGCTCGCGGATGCCCGGTGCGATATGGCACGGCCGCCAGATCTTGCCGCCAAAGAGCCTTGCAAAAAACTTTGGCTTTTTGCGCGGCTTGGCAGACAACTTCCGTTCTTGTGCGCCGTCGGCGACGAAGCAGTGCAGGTCGAGCAGCGCCCTAGTGTTATGATCGTTTTTGGGGATTCTATTTTCCCGTGGAGCATGATCCGAACGCTCCCGGCGAGAGCCGCGCAGTTTTCAATGGGAGCAGAACCGCAATGGCAAAGAGCGGGAGACCCCGGATCGTTCTGAGCAAGGAAGACCGGAAGCGTCTCGAAAAGATCAAGATCGATCCTCAAGCATGTCCAGAGGGCGACAATCATCCTGCACCTCGGCGACGGCCTCAGCCTGTCGCAGACGATGAGGGCCGCCGGCATGTCGAAGCCGACGGTCCGGCGCTGGCGGGACCGCTTCCTCGTCGAGGGTTTCGTCTCCAAGCTCTCGGGGCAGAGGCTCAAGCACGCGATCTTCAACTCGCTCGACGAGTGCATCGCGGCGATCAAGGGCTACATCGAGCACCGCAATGCCAATGACGCCCGGCCGTTCCGCTGGAGCAAGAAGCCGGAAGACCTCGCGGAGGCGTGGAGGAAGGGGCGCCGGAAGCTGCAGGAATCGGCAACGTGAAAAAGAATCAAAACACTAGCTCGCGAAAAGCGTTTCGTTCCGGACCATTATCTCGATCGGCACATGATAGCGGGTTAGTGCGTCCTCGCAAATTTCGACTCCCAGGCCCGGGGCGTCGGGCACATTGATCATACCGTTTTCGTCGGGCGCGATCCGTCTGCGGGTGAGATCGCGGGCGAGTGTGCTTAGCCCGGTGGGATATTCGCAGATCTCATGGACTTCCAGGCCCGCGAAAGGTTGCAGCGATGCCGACAGCGCCAGGTTGGAGGTGAACGTGTGATTGACATAAACGACCCCTTTGGAAACAGCGTGCGCGGCAATCTGTTTTGCCGGGCCCAACCCGCCGATCCGTCCACAGTCGATTTGAATGAACTGGACCCCGCCATACTCGATCAGATGTTCAGCCATATGGCGGTTATGGGCCGCTTCTCCGCCGGCCAGGCCGACCTTTCCGCCCTGGGCCCGCTGCCCAAGCGCGCGATAGGCGGCAAGCGCATGTCCGGCGAAAGGCTCCTCGAACCAGGTAACGCGGTTGCGGTTCATCGCCTCTAGTCGGGCGGCGGCGGCCTCGACATCCTCCACAAAAACTTGGCCGGCATCGACAAGAAGAACCCCGTCCGGGCCCAAGCCTTCGCGCGCGGCATCAAGTTGGGCGATGTCGCCGTCCAGGGTTTCGCCGAAGGGCGCCCACCCGAACTTGGCGGCCCGGAACCCCTGGCAGACAATGTCGCGCGCGCGGGCAAGGGTGATCTCGGGCGTTTCGCCGAACAGCACCGACGCATAGGGCGTTTTGGGATAGGCACGGTCATAGCCGAGCAGTTTCCACGCCGGTTCGCTCCGTGCCTTGCCAAGCAGATCCCACAGCGCCATCTCGATCCCCGACCAGGTATGGGAGGCCTGCAGCAGGTCCATCGAATTATAGGCCACCGCGGCGGCCATGGCGCGGATATCATCGGGGGCGTGCAGATCGCGCCCGATGACCGAGGCCGAAACAGGTTGGCAGGCGGCGTGGGACATTGGCGCGATGAAGGCCGCGACGGAAACCAGCGGCGAGGCTTCGCATTCGCCCCAGCCGGTCAGTCCGCCGGCGTCGATCCGAACGACAAGCGCATCCTGGCTGCCATCCGCGATCAACGCCACTTCGGGCATTGCAAGGTAGTAGAATTCGACCGATTCAATCTTCATGGCACTGTTGGCTCCGGTTTCGTTTCAATCGTTGGAAAGGTGCGGGTCCAACGCTGAAGCGGCCCGCATCCGGGCGCATCAAGACGATGCCAGTCGCGCCAGCGTGGCCGAGTCGTCGGTCATTGAGGCGAGTGCGTCGGTATCCAGATGTAGGCCCAGGCCCGGCTCCTCGGGAATGGCAAGCGCGCCGTCGGCATCCAGTGCCCAGACCGTTGTCGCGATCTTGTCAACATATGGGGAGCCGCCGATATACTCGACGAGATCGGTTGCCGGAAACGCCGCCGCCAGTTGCAGGTCGGCGGCAAGACCAACGGCGGTGTTCCACCCATGACCCACATATTTGACGCCGAACGTATGCGCCATCTGCGCGATCCGGGCCTGTTCGGACAGGCCGCCCACCTTGGTGACATCGGGCTGCACGATGTCGATGGCGCGGTCCTCGAACCAGGGCAGAAAGCTTTGCCAGCGCGTCAGGCATTCGCCAGTGGCGATTGGCACGGGGCTTTGAAGCCTGAGGTCGCGAAAGTCGCTGCGCGCCTCGGGGCGCAGGGCCTCCTCGAACCATGCCACGTCGTAGTCACCGAGCATCCGGGCGGTGCGCAGCGCCCATTTCAGCCCGTTCGGCCACCAGGCGTCGGACGCACCTGCATCCACCATCAGATCGCAGTCCTCGCCGCATCCTTCGCGGGCGGCGCGGATTACAGCCTCGTCCAGGCGATAGTCATCGCGGCGGCCGAACGGCCCCCAACCGATCTTTATCGCCCGGAACCCCTGGGACCGGTAGAACGCCGTCCGCTCGCGCATGAGGTCGGGTTCTTCCATGAGGATCGAGGCGTAGGCGCGCACTTTGGTCCGGTGGCCGCCGCCCAGAAGGCGAAAAACCGGCATCCCGCAGAGCTTTCCGAAAATATCCCAAAGGGCGATGTCGATGCCCGAGATCACATGGGTCAACGTGCCGCCCATGCCCATCCAGAACGTGTTCTGATGCAGTTTTTCGGCGACGCGTCCCGGTTCGTCGGCGCGCTCGTCCAGAACCAGCGGGCGCAGCACGTCAAGACCGGCGCGGACCAGCCGGGCATCGGTGAAAACCGACCCGATGCCGGTTGTTCCGTCTTCGGTTTCCACGACGATCAGTGCATGGATCGAATCCTCGGGCTTGATTTCGTTGCTCCATCCACCCTTGGGCGATTTTCCGTAGAGACCGATACACTCCACGCTGATGATCTTCATGTGGCCCCCTTTGGTGCAGTTGGTGCTGGCCGGCTCGGCTATGTCGATTTAGTGATCGCGACTGGGTTTGGCGCGCCCATTTCAGGCGCCCTTCCCGTTCGGACGGTGCTCGGTCGGAAGAGAGAAGCGGGTGAGCAGATCCAGGTCGATACGGGTGGCATCGGTGGCTTGGGTCGGGTGCTCATCGAGCTGTTTGCCGTCATGCGCGATGGCGAGGATAAGCCGATCCTCGGCCCCTCCGGCCGGTGTACAGGGCCGTCGGACAGGCGACAGGGTCGGTGCGGCGCGGCGGGTGGACATGGAATGTTCAACCATATTGGAGCGCCGACTTGGATATCCGCGCGGCATGGTCCCGGTCCGGGATCGCGTCGAGCAATTTTCGGGTATATTCGTGCTGGGGGTCGTCGAAGACTTCTGCGGTCGGCCCATGCTCCACCGTATCGCCCAAAAGCATGACCTGGACTCTGTCGCATAGATATCGCACCACGCGGAGGTCATGGGAAATGAAGATGAGCGATAGGTCCAGCTTCCCTTGCAGATCGACCAGCAGGGCTAGGACCTGGGCCTGCACCGATACGTCGAGCCCAGATACGATTTCGTCGCAGATCAAGACCCGCGGCTCCAGCATCAGGGCGCGGGCAAGGTTCACGCGCTGGCGCTGACCGCCCGACAATTGGTATGGCAGGCGGCCTGCCATGTCGGCGCTCAGCCCCACCAGCCCGAGCATTTTGGCTACGCGGTCCTTGCGCTCGGGTTTGGGGCAGATGCCGTGGATGGCCAGCGGTTCGGCCAGGGCGGCCCCGATCCGCATCGTCGGGCAAAGCGCGGTGAAGGGATCCTGGAACACGTACTGGACCTGCCGGCGCAGTTCGCGCCATCCCTCTGCGCTGCGCACCGCATTGCCTTCGAACCTGACTTCGCCCCTGGTCGGCTCCTCGATCCCTATAAGAATGCGCGCCAGTGTCGTCTTGCCCGATCCGCTTTCGCCGACCAGCCCCAGGGTTTCGCCGGGATGCAGCTGCGTTTCCACATTCTTGAGCGCGTGGATATCATGCGGCGCCCCTTTGCGCCGTACACGAAAGACCTTGTCGAGTGCGATGGCCTCTAGGATTGGCGCATCCGTCATGTCAAGCCATCCCTGCCGTCTTGCTCAAAGCGGTGACAGGCGACGCGATGAGACGGCCCGGCTTCGGTCCAGCCCGGGCGGGACCGGTCGCACAAGCCGGATATCAGGACCGGACACCGGTCGCGGAACGGCGCTCCGTCCCCGACTGCGCCCAGTTTCGGAGCCTGGCCGGGGATCGGGCGAAGCGGGGTCCTGCGGCTTGACCGCGCTGTCGGGGCCGAACGCAGCAGGCCGCGCGTATAGGGATGGCACGGATCGGCCAGAACCGTATCCACCGGTCCCATTTCGACCGGCTGCCCCGCATACATTACCAAGAGCTCGCCGCCCACTTCGGCGGCAAGGTCCAGATCATGGGTCACAAAGATCAGCGCCACGCCGAGCTTGCTGCGCAAGTCGTGCAGCAGGGTGACGATCTGGGCCTGGATCGACACGTCCAGGTTTGTCGTCGCCTCATCCGCGATCAACAACTCGGGTCCCGCGGAGAGGGCCAGTGCTATGGCAACCCGTTGGCGCATCCCGCCCGACAATTCTGAAGGATAGCTTGTCAAGCGGTGTTCGGGTTCGGGCAGGCCGGCGGTGCCCAGAACCTCGATCGCGCGCGAGCGCGCTTCGTTCCGGCTGCATTTGCGATGGGCGCGCACCACATCCATAATCTGTCGGCCGACCGTCAAGAGCGGGTTAAGCGCCGCGGTCGGATCCTGGAAGATCATCGCGATTTCCGCCCCCCGCAGCGGCCGCCACTGCGCGACGGACAGGTTCAGAAGGCTTTTGCCTTTCCAATCCAGCCGCCCCGCAACCTTGGCTGTTTCCGGCTCGACCCCCAGGATGGACCGGCACAAAAGCGACTTTCCCGATCCGGATTCGCCCGCGATCACCAGGCTTTCGCCGGGTTTGAGCGCGAAGCTCACGCGGTCAACGGCGTGTAGCGGGGCGTGGTTGCTCGGGAAGGAGACCACGAGGTCTTCGATGGCAAGAAGCGGTGCGGTCATGTCTGCGCCGCTCGCTGCCTGAGGCGCTTTGCCCGCAGGTCAAGCCCGTCGCCGATCAGGACAAGCGACAGCGATGTCAGCATGATTGCCAGCCCCGGCAGCAGAGTGAGCCACCACGACGTGGTGATGTAATTCTTGCCTTCCAGCATGATGCCGCCCCAACTCGGGGTCGGCGGCTGCACTCCCATGCCGAGGAATGAGAGTGTCGATTCGAAGACGATCATCGCCGCGGTCTGCATCGCGGCGAGCACGGCCAGGCTTGGCCAAACGCTTGGAAAGACGTGAAAGACCGCGATGCGCAGTCGCGAGGCCCCAATGATCTGGGCGGCCTTTACATAATCCTTGCCACTTTCCTGCAACGCGATGGCACGCACGACCCGCGCCGCGCCGGCCCAACCGGACAGGACCATCAGAACAATCAGAACTGGAACCGACGGGCGGACGGCGCTGGTAATGGCAATCGCCAATAGCACATAGGGAAAGGCAAGCTGGATGTCGATCATCCGGTCGACGATGGGACCGACCCAGCGGGGGCCGATCCCCCGGAGCATCCCCATCAAAGTGCCGAACGTGAGCGAGCCGAGCATTCCGAGCCCGGCAACGATCAGCGAGATCTGCGCGCCATAAAGGATGCGCGACAGCAGGTCGCGCCCGACCGCATCGGTTCCGAACAGATATTCGGCGGATGGCGGCTGACGCACCGACATCAGGTTCGGCGCATATGGATCCGCCGGCGCCAGAAACGGCGCGGCCAGTGTGATCAGAACGATGGCAAGAACCAGGACGCCGCCGAGCGCCAGGCCCGGCCCGATCTCGTGACGCCGGAGATACCCCGTTCGCCGGGCAGGCCGCGGACCGCAACCGGTATCAAGCATCGTCTCATTCATACACCATATCCCGGCAACAACTCGAAGCTTCCGGTACGGGGAAAGGTCTTCACCTCGCGAAAGCCCTCGGCATAATCGTAGCCGGCCTTCAGCCCGCGCGCCTTTGCGTTGGTGAACATCAGGTTCTTCAGCGTCGCTTCCTCGCCGAATAGGGCCTGAAGCCAGTCATTCTGGCTCCGGTGCGACAGCAACATCTCGGTCTTGGTCTCGATGACCGGAGTGATGTCGACATAAACCTCGGGTTCGAAATCGACGCCCGCCGGATTGTCCATATGGAACATATGCGGGATGCGCTTGATATAGGGCAGGGTGGTTTCGACTAGACGAACCGATGCGGGGATACGCGCATCCTCGGCCACTTGACCGGAAATCCGGTGATCGGGATGGTAGTCGGTCGGGCCGTGAATGAACATGACATCCGGGTCCGCCTGGCGGATGGCATCGATGAAGCGGGTCCGCGTCGGGCGGTCGTTCATCAGCCATTCGTCGTCGAAATCCATCCAGATGAGTTCTGCCCCGATCACCGCGCAGGACGCGCGTTGTTCGTCGTGCCGGATGGCGGCGATTTCTTCGCGCGTATGCGTGGGAGAGCCGACATTCCCGTTTGTGGCGACGGCGATAAAGATCTTGTGCCCTGCGGCGGCATAACGCGCCAGGGTGCCGGCGCATTGCAGTTCGATGTCGTCCGGGTGGGCGCCTATGGCAAGTATGTTCATGTTCGCTCCATGCGTATGCGCGGATCGATCCGGGAATAGGCCAGGTCGATCAGCAGATTGACGATAACGAAGATGCTTGCCGTCACGATGGTGATGCCCTGCACAAGCGGGTAATCCCGTGCGTTGAGCGCCACTAGGGCAAGTTCTCCGATGCCGGGAAAGGCAAAGACGACTTCGGCCACGATCACGCCGCCGAGAAGGTATCCGATATCGACCCCGATCACCGTCAAGAGCGGAAGCGAGGCGTTCTTGAGCGCGTAAAAGAAGGTGATCCGCCGCTCCGACAGGCCGAAGGCATGGGCGGTTCGGATATATTCCTCCTTCAGGACCGCGCTCATCGATGACCTGAGGATCCGCACTTGGGTCGGAATGATCGCAAGAGCGACGGCGACCGCTGGCAGCACCAGGCTTGAAACACCGGTGAAACCGCCCGAGGGCAGCCAATCGAGCCGGACCGAAAAGAACAGGACCATCAGGACTCCAGTCCAGAACACCGGCGCCGATTGCCCGATTGTGGCGATCACGGTGGCAAGTACCGACCAGATCGAGTTTGGCCTGAGTGCCGCCAGGCTGCCAAGGATGATGGTAACGCTCAGCGCTAGCCCAAGAGCGCAACCGGCCAGCGCCAGTGTTCGGGGCAGCGCCACAAGCACCAGATCCATCACCGGTTCCTGGAACCGGAACGAGGTGCCCAGATCTCCGCGCACCGCTCCCCACAGAAACCGCGTCAGCTGTTCGAGGATTGTCTGATCGGTGCCGAAGTCCCGGCGATACTGGTCGATAACATCCGGGCTTGCGAAAACCGGGGCGCGCAGGCGGGCCGGATCCCCCGCCGAAAGGCGGAGGACCACGAACACCGTTACTGTGATCGCAGCCACGATGATGAGTGACTGCAATATCCGCAGTATTAGATAGCGCCGCATTTCACGGCCTGTCAGTTGTCAGTGCACATGCACCTGCGCGATGAGTTGTTCGCCCAGAACCGGCGCCCTGCGGAAGCCTTCAACACGGCGGTTGACGATAAACTGCCAGATCTCGTCGGAAAGATAGAGCGTTACCTGGTTGTCCCACAGATACTGGGCGGCGGCAGTCACTGCCTCTTGCCGATTTTCTGCGGTGGCGGCGCGCTGCGCGGCGTGCAGTGCCTCATAGGCCGGGTCGTGGTAGTGGAAAACGGCCTCGCCCGTGCCGCCAATATACAGCCCCAACACAAAATCCGGATCGTTATTGAAGATCGCCAATGTGTTCAGGTTGATGTCATATGTGTTGTAGGAGGTGCGGAAGGCCCCGACCTCCAGCCGCTCGACTTCGACATTGATGCCGATCGCTTGCAAGGACGCGGCGATGATCTGGTCGATTTCGATCTGGTTGGGCACCAGCGTCGAGGTGGACATTCGCAAGGTTACGCCGTCCGGATAGGACGATTCCGCAAGCAGTTTCCGTGCCTTGTCCAGGTCGAACTCGAACCGCGGCTCAAGCTCTTCGTAAAAGGCCGCCGTCGTCGGCAGGGACGAATACCCGACGGGGTTCGCACCCTGCATGATCGATGCCGCGATCCCTTCCCGGTCGATGGCATGGGCAAGTGCCTGACGCACCTTGAGATCCCCCAAGGGCCCGTTGTGCTGATAGATCGCCACGATCTGCGATGGCGGAGTGTCGGTGTTGACATAGAAATCGTCATTGCCGTCGACCCGCGCCAGATCCTCGGGAGAAACCCGCGTCAGGATGTCCACCTGACCCGACAAAAGCGCGTTGATACGTGCCTGCGCGTCTTCGATATAACGGAACGTCACCGAAGCGACATTTGGTGCGCCGCCCCAATAATCCTCGTTTGCTTCCAGCACCACATCGTTGCCTTCGAAGGCCACGAACCTGTAGGGGCCGGTTCCCATCCCGCCGTTCCCGAAATTGTCGGGATTGTCGATGTTCGCCTTGGGCAGGATCTTGATGAAGGCAAGCGACGACAGGATCACGCCGAACGCTTGGGGCGAGATCACTTCGATTTCCGTCGGCGACAGGATCGAGACCGAGATGCCCGGCGTGACAACCATTGATTGGGCAAGCTCGCCCGCACCCAACCGGTCGATGCTTGCTTTCACATCCTCGGCGGTAAGCGGCGTGCCGTCATGGAAGCTGACGCCCTCGCGCAGGGTCAGCCGTACAGTGCGGTCGCTGGTGACTTCCCATTCGGTGGCCAGACCCCCGCCGATCCCGCCTTCGGCGTCGAACGCCAGCAGGGAATCGTGGACCAGAGAGGCCACCTGTTCATCCACCAGGCCAAAGCCTGCAGCGGGATCCCAGTAATTCGAGGTTGGCGGCTCCGCATTGCCATAAACAACGCTCCCGGACGGGCCGGACCCTTGCGCGACGGCGCGCAGCGGCAGCGTTGAATAAAAGGCCAGACCGGTTGTGCCGGCCAAAAAGCCACGTCGGCTTGTGCCGGACATATGGTGCCACGGCCTATTCGAAGTTGTGTGTTCCATGCGATACCCCTGTTCATTGCAGCAGTCTTGTGACTGAAAAAGATAATCGCATACGGTATACCCTACGTCAAGTCTCCGAAATCGATTATGTCAAAAATTTTCGGAAGTGTCCGATGTCAATGGCATTCGGAACCGCTAAAATCCTGGGGGTCAAGCGGCCACCTCGATTTCCTGATCTGTGCTTGCCGCATTGAAGAGCGCGGGATACCAAGACTGGAACCTGGTCCTGAGCGTGCCGTCGAGCACGCGGGTTCTGGTCTGGAGCACGAGGTGCGCTCCGGATCTTGACCATCGCATCTGCTGCCTCTTCGAGAAGCGCTTTCCCACGACCGTGTTGACTGTGGATTCGACGAATGCGGTTGACACCCCTTCCCCGTATCGATGGCGCTCGTCGTAATTCGGGATGGCGTGGGCATTGTTGGCGACGTAGGTCTGGAACTCGCAGGCACCTTTTCGGAACGCCTTGATGTTCTGATACCGGGCTGCGCCAGTTCTCGTAGAAAGCAAAGACGCAGGGATCGCTTGCGTCGACGTGAAAGTCATAGTTCAGGCAGCCGGCTTCCACCTTGGTCGGAGCCACCTGCGCGGTTAGGATCTCTCGCAGTTCCGAGCGGGTTTCCGGCCTAGCGACGACCCTGCCGATAATTTTGCAGCCCGGACATTGGTCAGTTCCTTTTCTGGCTGAGCGCGACCGCGAGTATGATGATGCCGCCGCGTGCGATGAGTTGCTGGCTGAATTCGAGCCCCATAAGGATCAGCCCGTTGTTGATGAGACCGATCATCAAGGCTCCGACAATGGTTCCGATTACGGTTCCGTAGCCGCCGAAGAGGCTGGTCCCGCCCAGGACCGCGGCGGCAATGACGGAAAGTTCGTCTCCTTCGCCCCGCTGGAAGCGCCCCGCGTAGAGCATGCCGGCAAGTGCTGCGGCCATGGATGAAACGACCAGGACCCGGAACTTCACGGAGCGTGTATCAATTCCGGAAAAGCGTGCCGCTGTCTCGTTGCCGCCGGTGGCGAGCACCCGGCGGCCAAAGGTGGTTCGCTTCAGGAAGTAGTGTCCGGCGGCGCCGAGCACCAACATCCAGAACAACAGAACCGGAATCCGACCGAGCGACCCACCCCCGAATAACCAGGAATAGGTGGGATTGATGATCGGGACCGCCGCAGTGTCGCTAATCCACATCGCAACGCCCTTGGCAATTCCCATCATCGCCAAGGTTGTAAGGAAGGACGGAATGCCCACGCGGGTTGTGAGTACGCCGTTGAATACTCCGACTGCGATGCCGGTCGCGATGCCTGCCCCGATCCCGAATACCATTCCCCAGGCGTCAATGGCCATCGCAACCGTGACGGACGTCAACCCCGCAACGGCGCCTACCGACAGGTCGATTTCACCGGAGGCCAGGACGAAAGTCATAGCGATGGCCATGACGGCGATCATCGCGGTCTGGCGGACGATGTTGAGCAAGTTGTTCGGATTCAGGAATCCCTTGTCGTTTAGCGTGATGGCAAAGAAGATGAAAATGATGACAAAACCAATGTAGATGATGTTCTGTCGCCAATTTGCTGTCACGGAGAGCGGGCGTCGGGTCCGGCCGTTTCGTGAATTCCTAATGGACACTGGCTTCACTCCCGAGTTGGAAGGCAGTCTGGATGCGCGCGAGGAGGTTCTGCTCCGCCGCCTTCAGACCTTGCACGGGATCGTCGTCTGCGAATGCGGGACCGTCAAGACTGTCGCGCTCAATAACTCCGGCGAGCCTGCCGCCGCTCATCACGGCGATGCGGTTGCTCGCGACGAGCAATTCGTTCAATTCCGAGGAAATCAACAGGATCGCCTTTCCCCTTTCGGCCAGGTCCCGAATTAGACGAATGACTTCGGACTTGGACCCGATATCAATTCCGGCCGTCGGCTCGTCGAGAATCAGAATCTCCGGTTCGGCCGCCATCCACTTTCCGATCACTACCTTCTGCTGGTTGCCCCCGGAGAGTGTCGATACGGCGTGCTCCTGCGACGCCGCCTTGATGCCGAGATTGTCGATCTGCCGGCTGGCTGCCTCGCGGACAGCCCGCCGGTTCACGATCCATTGATCGGAGACCCGGTCCAAAACGCTGAGCGTCAGGTTGGCCGAAACGGTATGAGGGAGGATGAGGCCCTGAAGGGCGCGTGCTTCCGGGACCAGTGCGATTCCGAATTCAATTGCATGCCTTGGACGGTCAATCGTCGCCGGTTGTCCGTCGATGCGGATCTCTCCGCCCGTCATGGGTTCTATTCCAAACAGAACCTTGGCGAGCGACGACCGGCCGGATCCGAGCAGTCCGGCAATTCCCACCACTTCGCCCCTGCGAACCGTGAGGCTAATCTCCTTTGGCTTTCGGGCCCCGGACACCTTGTCCAGTTCCAGGAGCACGTCCCCGAGGCCCGCCTGCTTCCGCGCCATGTTGGTCAAGCCGCCGGAACGCTTTCCGACGATGTGCTCGATCATCAATTCCATGGACAACTCGGACATTGGGGCGGTGACGATGCGCTTCCCGTCGCGCAGGATGGTTGCCCGGTCGGCGACCCGGACAATCTCGTCCATGCGGTGGGATACGTAGATAATCGCAACGCCCTTGGAACGAAGGCGTCTGAGGAATCCGAACAGCTTCTCGACATCTGAGACGGAAAGCGTTGTCGAAGGCTCGTCCAGTACGAGCACCCGTGCATCCTGGCTGATGGCCTTGACGATTTCCGTCAATTGGCGCTGACCGGCCCCTAGGTCCGCGACTAGGGCTCGGGGGTTGATGTCGACCTCGAGCATCTCGAAGTACTCGGCTGCCTTCCGTTCCCCCATCCGGTCGTCGATGAGTCCGACACGGTTCCTGGCTTCCCGCGTCAGGAACACGTTTTGCGCGACGGTCAGAGTCGGAATCAAACTCATTTCCTGATAGATCATCGCTATGCCGGCGCGTCGGGATGCTTCCGGCGTGTATTCATCCAGAACCTGCCCGAAGACTTCGATGGACCCTTGGTCCGGCACATGTACGCCATTCAGGATCTTGAGGACGGTGGACTTTCCGGCGCCGTTGCCACCGAGGAGGGCGTGAATTTCCCCGGCATTGATCTGGAGGTCGACGTCCTCCAGTGCTTGCACCCCGCCAAAATGCTTGAAAATGCCTCGCATGCTTACGGCATGCGGCGTAGAAGTCATGCCTTCACGCCAACCCACTTTCCCGTTTCTCCTGACTTTAGCAGGGCGTCGGCCACGAGCTCGCACCAGTAGCCATCGACGAAATTCGGCGAGGGCTGGGTGCTGGAGGCGATGGCCTGGAAGAAATCGCGGCACTCGATGATCTTGGTTTCCGAATACCCGATGCCAATTGCAGGGATCGGCCACAGGCCGTCTCCGTAGGGATGCGCAGGGCCGGTGTAGATCGTGCGGAAGCCCCGGGCATCCACAGGATCGTCTGCGAACATGACCTGCAGTTCGTCCCGTCGCTCGTAGTTGAAGTGGATCGAGCCCTTCGTGCCATGAATCTCCAGCGTAATGAAATTGTTCCTTCCATACGCGTTGCGCGTGGCTTCCAGGGATCCGACGGCGCCGTTCTCGAAGCGCAGCAGAGAGATAACCTCGTCTTCCACGTCGACCGGTTCGCGCCGGGCGCTGGCGTTCTTTTCCGACGCCCCGAGCTTGTCCAGGCCTCCTTCCTGCACCGGGCGAGTCTTGATATAGGCCGGCGTCATCGCGTTCACTTCCGAGATTCGTCCTACGAGATAGTGCGCTATGTCGACCACATGCGTGCCGATGTCGCCGACCGCGCCGGACCCGGCGATATCTTTCTGGAACCGCCAGGAGAGGGGACCATCGGGGTCGGCCGACCAGTCCTGGAGATAGGTGCCGCGGAAATTGCGGATCTCGCCGATCCGCCCGTCGTCGATGAAAGTCTTGGCCAGCGCGATGGCCGGGGTGCGTCGATAGTTGAACGCGACCATGTGGATGACTCCGGCTCTCTCAACGGCGTCCAGCATCGATTTCGCTTCCGCGGCGCCTCTAGCCAGCGGTTTTTCGCAGAGAATATGCTTGCCGGCACTCGCTGCGGCAATCGCGATTTCGGCATGCATGTTGTTGGGCGTGCAGATATCGATCACGTCAACATCGTCGCGCGCGATTGTTGCGCGCCAGTCAGTGGAGGCTTCGTCGAAACTGAACCGCTGCCTGGCGTCTTCCGCCATCTCGTCCGTGATGTCGACGATGACCCGTTTGCGCGGGATGGCTGGCGCAGGCCAGAAGAACATGGGCATGGCGGCATATGCCAGCGCATGCGCCTTGCCCATGAATCCGCCTCCGATCATCGCGACATTGACTTCCTTGCTCATGCTAGTTGCTCCGGGCTTGTGCTTTCGACAGGGTGTACTGCTGTGTTCCACTGCTGGCGCGAGGGGAACGGCCGTTGGGAACGGGACCGGCGCGCATGGCAACCGGTCCCGAGCCGCGTCAGTTCATGCTCTTCCGGATGTTCTCCGTGGCTTCCGAGTGATAGACGGCCTGCCAACTCTCAAGCAGCGTTTCCTTGGTCACGGGCAGCGCCGGCAGGGCGACGAACGGAGGTGCCTCCTTGCCCAGAAGTCCGTAACCGGCCAGTATCGCCTCGGCCACGCCCTGGTCGAATGGCCGCTGTGCTCCAAGGCCCTTCACGAACCCGCCCTGCGCCATGTTGATGGCGACGTTCTCGCCCAGGTCGATAGTCGTAATCACGAGGTCGTCGCGGCCCGAAACGCGCGCAGCGGAAATCACGCCTTCCGCAGGCACGTCCCACACTGCCCAGATTCCGTCGATACCCGGGTTCGATGTCAGCATCGCCGAGGCGGCCTTTTCGGCATCGCCGGTGAAGTCCGGCCCGCCAATGCCCTGCTCGGCGACAATTTCGATTCCCGGATAGTCACTCTCGATGGTTGCCTTGAAAGCATCGTATCGCTGGCGGGTCACGAAGAAATCTGCGGCGTGGAAGACAAGGCCCACCTGGCCTTCGCCATTTAGCGCCTTTGCCATGAGATGGGCGGCCGCTACGCCGTTTCCATAGTTGTCCGCCGAGACGGAAGCGATGTAGTCCTCGCCCGCGACAAATCCCCTGGGCACGTTGTCCATGAAGACGAGTTTCGTTCCGGCCTCCGCAGCGGACCGGTAGGCTGCGGCGGTTGCGGACGGGTCCGTCGGGATTGACACAATGATGCTCGGGTTTTGAGCCATGATAGTTTCGATATCGGAGACTTGCTTCTCCGGCTTGAAACCGGCATCGGTCACGGCGATAACCTCAATGCCCATCTTCCCGAATTGTTCTGTCAACCCGGAGATCTGGGCCTGGCTCCAGTCGTTGCCGCCGTAGTGCATCACGATTGCGGCTGTTGCATTCATGGCCCTGATGGAGTCAAGCTCCGCATCCGTCAGCATGAGATCGCCCGCCGAACTCGGATCTTCCCCATTCGGCCCCTTGGAGAGTACGGTGCCTTGCAGGGCCGCCAGGGCGGAATCCGGATCGGCCGACGCCGGCAGGCAGAACGGCGCGATGGAAATCGCGGCGGCGGCCATCGTCGTTGCTATGGTTTGAAGTGGTTTCATTCTCGGTTTCTCCTTTGGATCGCGGGCGAGTGCCCGCTCGCTGTTCGCGGCGCTCAGTTCCGGTCCAGATAGGACTTGCTCAGCTCCGCCCCTTTGCGCGGATCGTCCCACGCGTCGAGTTCGACGGTAATCCAGCCGTCGAATCCGATGTCCCGGATCGCTCTCAGAATTGGAGCGCTGTCAAGATCACCCCGATCTAGCGGCGTGAATGCGAACGGTTCCTTCTGCCAGCCCTTGAGGTGGATGTAGGTGATGCGGTCGGCATGTTCGCGAATTATCGCGGCCGGGTCGCCGCCCGCCGCCGCCAGGTGCGCCGTGTCCGGGCAAAAGTTGATCGAAGTCTCGGATAGGATTCGGCGAACGTCGCTCGGGCCTTCTATTATGGTCGTGAGGTGAGGGTGGTAGTGCGCCGACAGGCCTCGCTCGCGGGCAATCGAGACAACCGCCTCCAGCGCTTCCGCAAGCCTTGCGCAATCGTCCTCTTGCGTTCCCCCGCGGCGCTTCGCGCCGCCTCCGACGACTAGATGGGGCGCGCCCAGCTCCGCGATGCGATCCGCTGCACGCCGAATCCGACCGAGTTCCTCGTCGAGGATCTCCCGGAATATGAAATTCGCGCCGGAGTAGGCAGCGATCAACGACAGGCCGGCCTGGTCGAGGAGACGTTGAAACTCGGCTGCGCTGAAGTCGAGGAGATTGCCATCAAAGAGTTCGACGCCTTGGTAGCCTGCGGCTGCGATGTCGGTAAGCGCGGCTTCCATGCTGCCAAAGGTGCGGTAGGTCAGTTCGGAGATGGATGTCACGCCAACCGCGTTGCCGCCGAGAGGTCCCCAACAGTTCGCCTGATAGCCTAGTTTCCAGCCTTCCATTCTGACTCTCCCCACTCTCAGGTTCCTGCGCACCGTGGACGCGAATCACGCCTTGTATTGACGACGATGAATCGCCTTTAAAACAGCGAGCTTATGCTGTAATACAGCATTAATCAAGGTATGGGTGCAGCCCGGGTGTAGCCCAATTTGTTGTCAGGCAACGATTGCCTGCCTCGCGTGCCAGTCGAGGAAGTCGGGCAGCCTGAAGTTTGTGACGCAGCTTTTGAGCGCCGGCATTGCGTTGGGGCGCCTGTCTCCGACCAGCGGGTGCCGGGACGCTTCAGCCGGAGCCCGTACCGCTTGCAGCCACTTTCCACGACCCCCGATCCAATCTGCATGCCCTGGTCGCGGTATTGGTTGTAGCGCATCCGTTCGATTTTGTTCCGATAGTAGCGGCAGCACGCCTCCACTTGTTTGCACCTGCCGCTGAAGGGCTCGAGCTCCCGGATCACCTTGGCGGCCCGGCCCGCCTCGAGGTCCGCCTTGTCCGGAAAAATCGTCTTCGCCGCATCGCCGGCGTATTCGAGGGCACGGAACATATCGAGCGCGAAGGCGACCTTCCCGCCCCCGAACAACTCCTCGCAGGTGTTCCGCATCCATTCTGCGACGTCCGAGATGACGACTAGGCCTTCGGCGCCTCGCGGTCGAGGCGCATGGCGAAATCGGAGGGATCCCGGCTTCCCGCCGCCGCCGCGCCGTCGATGAGACAACTGGACATCTCGCCGCCCTTGTCCTTCAGTGCCGCGCCGGTCTCCGGGTCCCGCCCCTCGGCAGTGTAGATGATCGCCAGCTTGGCTTCCCGGGTCTTCGCGCTTCCGTCCTTCTGCTTGCCGGCAATGCCTTCGACATCGTCCTTTCGCATCGGCACCCCGGTCCCGTCGACGGCAGGATGCATCCGTGATTCCCGGGGGCTTCCACGACCTCCTCCTGTTCGAACCGGAGAACTTCCTCGCCAAGCGCCAGGGACCAGCGCTGCAGCGAGCTTGAGAATGCGGTTACCCCGGCAAGGTTCGCGATGTGGCGGCTCGCCGCATCGAAGCTCATCATCGGCGTCGTCTCAGCCATGACGCTCAACAACCCGGCGTAAGCGTGTCACCTTCCAGGCCAAGTTCACGGTCAAGCGGAAAGAAGCCATTGCCGCACGATCGGCAATAATAATAGCTGCGCTCGACCTCGACCCGGCCAAGCCGGGTGAGCAAGGCTTTTTTCTTCCTCGCCTGGCGCCGGCACATAAGCTTGCCGCAGCTCGCGCATTCCGGCGGTGGCAGAGCCTCGTCAAGCTGTTCTAACAGCATCTTCAGCGCCGTCGCGCCGCCGCAAAGAGAACTGTCGTGGAGCACACGCTCCACGCTGTTCAGGTCCGGAGCACCCGACGCGAAGTCCGCCGCCAGCTTCGAAAGTTGCGGGCCGAACTCCGCCTGCACAGCACCGAGCGATGCCGGAAGCGGTCCGCCGACCGGTCCGAAGCCCGCCAGAGGCAACTCGCCCTCCGTGATGTCGCAGCTCCGCACCTCGCCGCCTTCCAGCCAGTAGCGGGTGTATCCGCCCTCGTGCGGGTGATGTACCTCCGCGCCTTCCTCCCCCAAGCCTTCCAGATACGCCACCGTGTTTGGATGTCTGTGCCCGCGATTCCCTTTGACCTTCGCCATCATCAGCGCTCCCTGCCTCGTTGCCTCTGCAAGCGCGCCACCCGCCGGTTCTCCCGGCCGTATTCGGACATGCAGCAAAGCCAGCGTAGCAAATGCGAATCGCAATCGTCAATCAAAAAGGGCTACACCTACTTACGGCGGCTCGGTTGCAAACATTGATCCCGGAGGTAAACATTTTGTTGGATCGAGACATGGGAGCAGGACATGAACGACTTCAAGGGGCGGCATTTCGAAAGCGAGATAGTGCTTTGGGCGGTGCGCTGGTACTGCCGGTATGGCATCAGCTACCGTGACCTTGAGGAGATGATGGCGGAACGTGGCATCCGTGTGGATCACGGCACGATCTATCGCCGGGTGCAGAAATACGCACCTGCAATCGAAAAACGAATGCGTTGGCAGTGGCGACGCCCCCGATCAGACAGTTGGCGGGTGGACGAGACCTATATCAAGATGCGTGGGAAATGGGCGTATCTTCACCGGGCGGTCGATAAATTTGGTGACAGGATTGATTTCTACCTGTCTGCGGCACGCAATGCAAAGGCGGCGAAACGCTTCCTTGGCAAGGCATTGAAGGAAGGACTTGAGAGATTGGGAGCGACCACTGGTGATCAACACGGACAAGGCCCCGAACCCATGCTGTCGCCCCGGCCGAACAGAAGGCCGAAAACAAGTGCCCGGGCGACGTGCAGCATCGTCAGGTCAAGTATCTCGACAACATCGTGGAGGCCGACCACGGGAAGCTAAACAGCTGATCCGACCGGTGCGCGGGTTCAAGACGTTAAAATCAGCTTACGCCGCGATCAAAGGTTTCGAAGTGATGCATGCCCTGCGCAAAGGTCAATCCCGCAGCTTCAACCTGACCGGTGACATCAAAGATGAAGTCCGCATGATTGAACGCGCCTTCGGATTGGGCCAATGCTCCCTGACCGAGGCGATGACCATGCTCGAAGACCGTCTGGCAGCATGAAAAAATGGAATAATTCTGGCTTTTTCAACCTCAGACCAAATTTGCAACAGAGCCGCAAGCACTACAATCAGGTCCGACCCCACGGCGCCCTGAGCTATCGGCAACCAGCACCCGCAAGCATCGTCCCGATGGACCAAATCGTGCCTATGAGCTAACAATCAGATCGGATCGATCATTGGGGGCCGATCAGGGTATCTCTGCGGGCTCGTTGAACGCGCTCAAATTGGAGAACTGCACCTTGATCGCAGTTTTTACGGTCGTTTGAGCGGGGCCGGGGCGTAGGATGCGGTGTTGCATATGACGAAGGCAATCGCTTCAAATGCCCTGCAGCGAAAAGCGTGCGATGTTGGTATTTGGTTGGCTCGCAATGGCAAATGCGTTTCATCGTTGCCCTTGAGCGCCCAAAGGTGTCGGCGCCACGCTTTCAAGTGGTCGATGGATCTTGGTTTTACCTTGTAAAGCTTCCATCATATGGAATAAATGCAAGGTATAATCGAGCGAAGTCATAGAAAATCGGTTGAAGACGCATTGGAGAGCCAGGCGGGCGTTGTCCTGCTTGGGCCAAGGCAGGTCGGCAAAACGACGCTTGCTCAGGACATCGCAGAAAGCCGTGACGCGGTCTATCTCGACATGGAGCGGGCCGCCGATCGCCAGGTTCTGGAAGAACCGGACCTCTATCTCGATGAACAGGCAGATCGGCTTGTGGTGATCGACGAGGTCCAGCTGCTGCCAAATCTGTTCAAAGCCTTGCGCGGACAAATCGACCGTCGGCGCAGGCAGGGGCATCGGTTCGGGCAATTTCTATTGTTGGGATCAGCGTCGAACACGCTCTTGCATCAAAGTGCGGAATCGCTGGCTGGTCGGGTCAGCTACCACGAGCTGACCCTTTCACGCTGCCGGAAATCGGTGCGGATGCGATGTCCGCCCTCTGGTTGCGCGGAGGTTTTCCAAACAGTTATCTTGCGAAGTCGGATCGGGCCAGTCGCACATGACGGGAAGAATTCACCCGGACCTATCTGGAGCGCGACATCCCTTCGTTCGGGCTGCGCATCCCAGCCGAAACGCTGCGCCGGTTCTGGACCATGCTTGCCCATGAGCAAGGGGGGATCCTGAACGCGGCCAAACTCGCCGGCAATCTCGGCGTCTCGGGGCAAAGCGTCGCCCGATATCTCGATCTGCTGGCTGATCTGATGTTGGTGCGACGATTGCCGCCCTAGCATTCGAACGCAGGCAAGCGATTGGTCAAATCGCCCAAGGTCTATATCCGCGATCCCGGGCTAACCCACGCGCTACTCGGGATTGAGACACAAGAAGACCTGTTAGGACATCCGGTTGTTGGCGGAAGCTGGGAAGGGTTTTGCATCGAGAACCTGATCGCTGCCGCGCCGCGTGGCACCGAGGCAAGCTTTTGCCGCTCTTCGGCCGGAGCAGAGATCGATCTCGTCTTGAAACTTCCCCGAGGCCAGATTTGGGGCATCGAGATCAAGCGGACGACATCGCCAAAAGTCACGCGCGGGTTCCATATTGCTGCTGAAGAGCTGGATGTATCGGAGCGGATTCTCGTTTATGCGGACGAAAAGGATGTGCCTGGTCAAGGCGGTGTCCGAGCAATGCCTTTGATAGGCGCATTGGCGCGGTTGTCTTCGGAATAAGTCTGGCGCGAAGCCACGTAATGACCGTTTCTCACCAACTAAGAAATCGTTTCAGTTGGGCTGAAACGAAAACCTCTGGAGCCTCCATTTGGGGGCGGTTTCAATCGAATAATCGTTTCAAATTGATGGTCAAGTACAGAAAGCGTTCGGTCGAGCGGTGACGAGCTGTTTTCGTTGTCTGCCTGACTTTCTTTCCTGACTGCCGCCGACACCCTGGCCGCTGCCGTGAACCGTTGCCCGGAGTTTGCGCCCGCGCTGAATGCGC